>Ga0302237_1001362_pt1 | contig 17584 bp, 19 predicted proteins | sample AAG_UR_Ala_MG_FD_193530 | JGI IMG/M metagenome (GOLD analysis project Ga0302237, IMG submission 193530) | Enriched activated sludge microbial communities from anaerobic digester in WTTP, New Holstein, Wisconsin, United States - AAG_UR_Ala | ecosystem: Engineered > Bioreactor > Anaerobic >... | reverse complement strand
ACCAAAGTTCGACAAATTTTTCATATTAATAAACAAAAATCAGGAGCTTGCCCCGTTACAAGGCTAAACTCCTGATTGTCAACGAGCGGGAAACGGGATTCGAACCCGCGGCCCTCAGCTTGGGAAGATTATTTTCGTAATCTCATCCCAAATCACGCTGTTTAATATTATTCAATATAACTTCTGTTAATCAGTGTTTTAAAGAACTCGATTTTTCTTGCCATATTTTTTTATTTCATGATAATTCATACTTTTATATTGCAAATTTCATTGCAAATTTTTTAATCTGTATCCAAATATGGCTATTTCAAAACCAACGGCAAACATCTACCTTGATACACGTAAAGAACTCAAAAATAACAAATATCCTGTTAAATTAAATGTTTATTATCTCGGAAAAAACAGGTTGTTTGGATTACCGATAAAATTAACCAAAAAAGAATGGGAGAAAATCAACAGTCCGAAACTTCGAGACCAGACGCTGAAAGACATTAAAACGAAACTGGATTATTATGAGGGAGAAAAGTTTGAAGCCACACTGAAAGAGATTGAAGAACCCTTCACATTCCAGAAATTCAAGACTGCCTTCGAGAAGCAGGACAGTTCACAATTAGTAAGCCATGACGTTTATGCACTTTTTGACAGATTTATAGCAGATCAGGAACGAAAAGGGAAAGTAGGCAATGCGGGAATATATCGTAACGCACGTAATTCGTTCCAACGTTTAAGAAAGCGATTGTTTATAAATCAGGTAACCGTTGATTTCCTGAAAGACTATGAAAATCAAATGAAAAAGTCTGGCAAGAAGATTAATTATATCGGATTAAACCTGCGATGCATGCGTGCTATTTACAATATGGCAATTGCAGAAAAACTGGCAAAACAGGAAGACTATCCATTCTCACAGAAAAGGCGTGATAAAAAATTCATTATTAAAACCGAGGAAACGAAAAAGAAAGCGTTGTCGGCAGACCAGTTAGCAAAACTTAAACAATACAAACCACAAACACCAGCACAAAGGAAGGCATTCAGGTTTTGGTGGTTCGCATTACATGCTTACGGCATTAATATGACAGATATATGCCATCTGAAATATAAAGACATTGTCGGTAATAAGATTATTATTGAGCGCATTAAGACCGAAGATACAACCATAAGCAGTAAACCTGTAAGAATTCTAATCACACCTGAAATTCAATCATGTATTGACGATTACGGCAATCAGGATAAATCTCCTGATGCTTATGTGTTCAACATACTGAAACATGGATGGAAGGCAAAGCAAGAGCGTGATATGGTAATGTCATTTACACGCAATATCAATAAACATATGAAGAAAATATCCGAAGATTTGGGTCTCGAAAGATCGATATCAACTAACTGGGCACGGCATAGTTTTTCAACGTTTTTAAAAAGTGGTCTTATCCCAATCGAGGTTATTTCTGAGGCACTTGGTCATTCTTCCATCGAGACAACCAAGATATACTTGGATTCCTTTGAAGATAATGTACTTGAATTGATTGCCAAACGACTTTCAGAAATTTAAACGTGATGCTATGAAAAAGACAACACCGATATATGATGATAGCCTCGAAGTCCAGTTAACCGATATGTTGTGCAAACTGGATGAAAATCCAAAGGTGTGCACCAACCCAGTAGAAGCATCCTCATACAAGGGACATTTATTAACGGATACTGACAAAAGTTTTCACAGGTATATTAATGAGCACCTGTTTAAAAGATTTATTGAGTACATCGAATCATTTAAGGCTGAATGTATCAATGCTTATGCGGTCAAAACTCATTTTATCCCTGTTGTTAAGCGATTACTTTCACAATATAACGATGCGATAGATAGCCTTTATGAATCAAATATCCGTGAAGAATGGTCAAGGTTTTTTGACGATGCACAGGTATCTGGCACGAAAGATAACCTGAAGAAACAGGCATACCAGTTCTTTTTCAAAGCCGCAGGTGTGCAAATTTTCTTTCTGGGGAAACTGGCAGATAAAATGAAGGAGTATATGATTGAATTTGAGTCTACTGTTCCTAAACCTGAACCAGAATTTTATTTTACAATTCTTCCTGCGTTTGCATCACAAAGGCATAATATCCTGTATGACATGCATAAAACCCTTAAAGCAATGAAATATGTTGATTGCACCAATGAGGCTTTTAAAAATGTGTTTACCACTAAAGAACCAAAACCCATTCGGTGGCTTCAATCTCAAAGGTCATTAACATATTTGATAAAACAATTGACAGGGAAATTTTTGGTTGAGAAAACCAAACCTTCTAATTATTACATCGCTGAAAGATATTTTCACATATTCATTAACGGCAAATTCCTTCATCCTAAGAAGCCACGATACGACAAAAACCCAAGTCCTAAAGTTACTGAGTTTATAGATATGGTTATTGACAATGCAATAAGTGCATATAGTTAGAAATTAGCAATTTCCCGTTTCCTCGACCGACAGCATTAATATTTTCCTTTCACTCTGGCAAACCTTACTGCCAGAGCATCTCTTGATTTCAGTGTATTATGAGTCTGTACTGACCGACAAGTCGTGGTGTCGGTCGTTCCTACCTTACATTTTTCTGGAATTTTACATCGTAAATGTTTGATTATGATGAACAAAAACGATGTAATAACATTTGATAACTTGCCTGAAGCAGTAAAGCATCTCTTGCATGAGGTAGCCGATATAAAGAACTACCTCTTAAACCAAGCAGCAACTTCTGTTGAGGCTAAGCAACTCGCACCAGAGGGGGACTTTTTAACGGTAAGTGATGTCAGTCAGATGCTGAAAATTTCGAAGGGTGCTGTCTACAATATGACCAGTACCCGCCAGATTCCATTCTTTAAAAAATGCGGAAGGGTTTACTTCGACAGAAGTGAGATTACTGAATGGATACGTCAGGACAGATGCAAAACTTTAAAACAACTTCAGGCAGACGCTGACATGGAGACCCGAAATAGATAACCTCTCAGAGAACTGTTTTGCAGTTTTTTGGGTGTGGCACATATTCAGATGAAGTGTATGGTAACCTTAGACAGAATTAAAATATTAACCGATAAAAAGCACATTAAAAGAATGGACTCAGAGGTGATTACCAAAATATTGAGAAGTAATATTGGTACATCAATAAGGTATTCACAAAAGATACCATTAAATATTTACGTGAATTACAGTTTGCAGGATAACCGATGTGTTATCGAATTCTCTTCCAAAGTATTACTTGACCGTTACCCAGAACTTATTAACATCAACAATATCCAGCAGTGTTTTGAAAACATAAACAGAATAGGGTTTTGTGAAATGGATGTTGATGGTATCATTCATAACAGTGAATTACTTACATGTGATGTCACCAGTGATATTAGCGGTATTGTTCAACCTGACCGACTGGCAATGAAGTCATGTTTGGTTAACCATAATAAATTCAGAGTACAGAAATACGGAAATAGTGGATATACCGTCAACAAAATGGTCAAAACAAGAAACCGACAATTACGAATGATAATATATGATAAAGGAAAAGAATTACGAAAAAAAACCAATGCTGATTATTTAGCCATGTTGAGTGATCCGGATGCTATGCTGTCATATTTCGATGACAAATTCAGAGTGGAAGCCAATATCAATACCAAGGAGCAGATACGGCAATTGTTTCATACAAAGACCACCGAATTGTTGGATGTGCTTAACTCCGATGCAAATCCATTGCTCACACTTTTTGATGAAGTTTTTGTTTTTCCTGAAGAACCAGAACCACAAAATCTGGAAATGCCTTCACCCCTGTCACATCCGAAGTTGAAAACAGTTAAAAATGCCTTGCTGCTTGCAGCATGTGAATATGACATGGAAAAAGTAGACCTTGTTCTGAACAATACACTTTCACCGTTAACTGATAAGAGCAAGTATCGTTCAGAATTAAACAAACTGTTGAATTCCTTTCCCCTACCGAATAAAAATATTAAGGTAATTAAGCAAATACAAGAGGCATTAAAGAGTAGTATCGATTGATTGAAATTCTTGCATTGGAATAAACAAACTTTATAAATATCTTAGACGATTATTTTGATTTCCCACTTGAATTCTGTTCTAATTTATTGGGTTTAAAGGAATACCTGAATGGGAATCAGGCTAATATATATCAACATTTAACACCAAAATGAGCGAAGACCAAAAACGACTATTGCAACAACAATTGTGGAATATTGCAAACACCCTGCGTGGCAAGATGGATGCAGATGAATTCCGGGATTATATTCTCGGCTTCATTTTTTATAAATATCTGTCTGAAAAGATGGAACTGTATGCCAATGGTATCCTAAAGGAAGACAAAATAAAATATCTGGATATACCCGAAGGTACTGCAAAAGGAAAAGAATATCTCGAAGCCATTAAAGAAGAATCACTGGAAAAACTTGGTTATTTCCTGAAACCATCAGAACTGTTCAAGCAAGTTGCTAAACGTGGTAATGGGAACGGCAAAAACCTCAGCAACTTCATTATCGAAGACATCCAGAAAATCCTCATTAGCATTCAGAACAGTACCATGGGTACAACAAGTGAAGAGGATTTCGACCATCTGTTCGAAGACATGGATTTAAACAGCACAAAACTTGGTAAGACTGCTGAACAAAGAAATGAAGTGATAGCAAAAGTGCTGTCACACCTTGACAAGATTGATTTTCAACTGGAACAATCGGAAATGGATGTTCTTGGCGATGCTTACGAATACCTGATCGGGCAGTTTGCCAGTGGTGCGGGCAAAAAAGCAGGGGAGTTTTACACTCCGCAACAGGCATCAAAAATACTGGCACGGATTGTTACATTAGGTAAGACACGAATTAAATCAGCATACGATCCAACATGCGGTTCAGGATCATTGATTCTTAGGTTAGGCAAAGTATGTGATGTATTGAAGTTTTACGGGCAGGAACGGAACAGAACTACTTACAACCTTTGCCGGATGAACATGATACTACATGGCGTTCATCACACAAAGTTCAATATTAAACTTGAAGACACCCTTGAGCATCCCCAACATGAAAAACTTGATGCTGAGGCAGTTGTGGCAAATCCGCCATTTTCGGCACAATGGAGTGCCAGTCCATTGTTCATGTCCGATGACAGGTTTAGCGAATACGGGAAACTTGCTCCCGGATCAAAAGCAGACTTTGCGTTTATCCAGCATATGATATACCATCTGGCGGAAAATGGTACGATGGCTGTTGTGATGCCTCATGGGGTTCTTTTCCGGGGTGCTGCTGAGGGTCATATTCGTAAATATCTGATAGAAGAAAAGAACTATCTTGATGCTGTCATTGGTCTTCCTGCAAACATTTTTTACGGAACATCCATACCAACCTGCATTCTGGTGTTTAAGAAGTGCCGTGAGCATCCTGATGATATATTGTTTATTGATGCCAGCCAGTATTTTGAAAAAGTAAAAACACAGAATTATTTGCGTGATGAGGATGTTGACCGGATTGTTGATACATACTCAAAACGAATCACTATTGACAAATACAGTTATGTTGCCAGTCTGGACAAGGTTCTGGAGAATGATTATAACCTGAATATCCCCCGTTATGTTGATACATTCGAAGAAGAAGCATCCGTGGATATTGTAGCCGTTGCCAGCGAACTGAAAGCACTTGAAGCCGAAATGAAAACCACTGACGAAACCATTGCTGGTTTCTGCAATGAATTAAACATCCCAACACCGTTTTAGAAAATGGAAAAGCAAAAGAACATACCGCAATTGCGTTTTCCTGAGTTTGAAGGTGAATGGCTATTGGATACACTTGAAAATATTTGTTGTGATGCCATGTATGGGATTAATGCCTCTGCAACAACATATGATGGTAAACATAAATATTTGAGAATAACTGATATTGATGAAGACACAAGAGAATTCATACCAAACCCACTAACATCACCTGCTGGAAACATAGATTGTCAATTCAAACTAAAAAAAGGTGATATTGTTTTTGCACGAACTGGAGCAAGTGTTGGAAAATCATACTTATATAAAGAAGAAGATGGTGATTTATATTTTGCTGGATTTTTAATCAAGTTTTCAATAAAAAATGCGAATCCGTATTTTGTTTATACCCAAACATTGCATAATACATACAATAAATGGGTGACGGTTATGTCCATGCGTTCGGGACAACCGGGGATTAACGCTGAAGAATATAAATCTTATAAGTTTAAATTACCTACTCTTCCCGAACAACAAAAAATCGCATCATTTTTCACCGCCATTGATGAGAAGATAACCCAACTCAAACAGAAGAAAATCTTGCTGGAACAATACAAAAAAGGTGTGATGCAGAAAATATTCTTGCAGCAAATAAGGTTTAAAGACGATAATGGGCAGGAGTATCCAAAGTGGGAGAAAATTAAACTGGGGAGTTTTTTGATACAGAAAATAAGAGAAGTTCCAAAACCAAACTCGCCTTATTTGGCAATCGGTGTACGTAGCCATTGTAAAGGTACATTTCAAAGAATTAATTCTGACCCAGATAAAATTGAAATGGACAAACTATTTGTAATTAAAAAATATGATTTAGTAGTAAACATAACTTTTGCATGGGAAGGTGCAATTGCCTTAGCAAAAGAAGAAGATGAAGGTGGTTTGGTATCCCATAGATTTCCTACATATATTTTCAATGAAGATAAAGTGTTGGGAATTTATTTTCAATACGTGTTTATTCAAAAGAATTTTAGGGAGTTACTTGATTTAATATCACCCGGGGGCGCAGGTCGTAACAGAGTTTTAAATAAAAAGGATTTTTTAAAACTAACCTGCGACATTCCAATGGTTAAAGAACAAACCAAAATTGCTAATTTTCTGACTGCCATCGATGATAAAATTAACCATACCGAGACACAGATTGAAAAAGCAAAGGTCTGGAAGAAAGGATTGATGGAACAAATGTTCGTTTAAAAACATACCGACATGTACCGTATAAACAAAGCCAGCAACAATGTTGTAAAACTTGAGCAGAGGCTGTTCAAAGAACTTCACATAAAGGAAAGAGACCATCTTCAGGAGTGGATCGCAAAGAATCCAGATATGCTGGGCGAAGAACTCCTGATTATACAAAAAGAGTTTAGCGGATTCAACGATACCAGTGAGCGTCTCGACTTACTTGCTGTTGATAAAGATGGTGGTTTAGTAATAATTGAAAACAAACTTGATGATACAGGTCGGAATGTAGTATGGCAAGCACTTAAATATACCTCATACTGTTCCACACTTACCACCGACCAGATAATCAAGATGTATCAGGATTATCTTGACAGATGGGGTAATGGTGAGGATGCAAAAGAAAGTCTTTTGGAGTTTTTGGAGAGAGATGAGGAAGACATCCTGCTTAACCGTAATGATCAACGTATCATTTTGATCTCAAATAATTTTCGCAAAGAGGTAACATCAACAGTTTTATGGTTGCTTGACCATGATATACAAATCCAATGCTTCCGTGCCATCCCATATAGTATGGGTGAAGATTTATTCCTGCAAATGGAACAAATAATTCCACTACCTGAGACCAAGGAATTTATGATTGAAATCAAGGAGAAAGAAAAGGAAGAGAAAGAAAAAAGTAAAGTTGTCGAAGAAACGGAAACACATTTATTAAAATTTTGGGGACTCCTGAAGCAAAACCTTGCCGAGAATAAAATTGATTTTCTGGAAAGAATTAGTCCCAAGCCGTCTTTTTATATGGTATTTTCTAAGGCACAAGGGAAATTTGCTTTTAGCATGGGAAGGACAAACTTCAGGGTAGAACTTTATTTTTCTAATGACCCGGATAAAACTATCATTGACACAATGGCTCGGCACAAAAAAGAGATTGAAGAAACGTTTGATGGTGAAATAGTATGGGAAAGATTGGAAAACAAAAAAGCATCACGAATCAAGTACGAAATGCCAGCAGAGATTAAAAACAAGTTAGAAGGTCGTTTCAATGATGAAAAGTATTGGGGTGACCTTATTGATTGGTACAGTGAAGCGATGGTTAAGTTCTATAATTCTGTTTATCCTGTTTGGGAAAAAGTTCAAAAAGAAATTTCTTAACGATGCCAAAACAACCTGAACTAATACTGGAAGAACAACTTGTTGCGAAACTTCAGACGTTGGGTTATGCACTGGTGCACATCCAGAAAGAACCGGAACTAATTACGAACCTGAAGAAGCAGTTGGAGAAGCACAACAACATTGTATTCTCCGGCAAAGAATTTGAAAAGGTATTAAACATCCTTAGCAAGGGTTCAGTATTCGAAAAAGCCAAAACACTCCGGGAAAAGCAACATATTATCCGGGATAACGGGGACAACCTATACTTTGAGTTTATCAATATAAATCAGTGGTGTCAAAACCAATATCAGGTAACCCATCAGGTTTCGATGGAAGGTAGATACAAGAACCGTTATGACGTTACATTGCTTATCAATGGTCTACCTTTGGTTCATATTGAACTTAAACGCAGGGGACTGGAATTAAAAGAAGCATTTAACCAAATAAACAGGTATCAGCGTCATTCTTTCAGCAGCAGTTACGGCTTGTTCCAGTACATCCAGATATTCGTAATCAGTAACGGTGTTAATACGAAATACTACGCTAACAACCGCTTCCAGTCATTCAAGCAAACATTCTTTTGGACAGATATTGAAAATAAACGGCTCACCAACATCTTAAACGGCTTCGCATCCGATTTCTTGGAGAAGTGCCACCTATCTAAGATGATATGCAAGTATATCGTGTTAAACGAAACTTCCAAGATACTGATGGTTCTCCGTCCATACCAGTATTATGCGGTTGAGGCACTTGTTGACAGGGTAATGCACAGTCGAAAAAACGGTTATATCTGGCACACTACTGGTTCTGGTAAAACACTGACATCATTTAAAGCAAGCCAGATACTTACACGGTTGCCGAAGATTAAAAAGGTTGTGTTTGTGGTTGACAGAAAAGACTTGGATTACCAGACCACAAAAGAATTTAACTCATTCAGTAAAGGTAGTGTTGACGGAACTGACAACACCAGACAACTGGTCAGGCAATTTAATGATGATACAAAACTGATTGTAACCACTATCCAGAAACTGAATGCAGCCATTAGTAAAAAACATTTTCTGGATCGCATGATACCGTTACAGGATGAAAGGATTGTTTTCATCTTTGATGAGTGCCACCGCAGCCAGTTTGGTGAAACCCATCAGCGTATCATTTCTTTTTTCCGGAATATTCAAATGTTTGGGTTCACCGGGACACCAATATTTGCGGAAAACGCAGTGAAAAGTGAGTTGGGTAAGAAAACCACAAAGGAATTATTTGGGGAGTGTTTGCACAAGTACGTGATAACTGATGCTATCAGAGACGAGAACGTGCTGAAGTTTTCTGTGGAATATGTTGGCAGATACCGGAACAGGGAGAGTGCCAATGAAATTGATATTCAGGTCGAGGACATTGATGTTGAAGAGTTAATGGAGTCGCCAAAACGGTTAGAAAAGATTGTGGATTACATCATTGCAAATCATAACCGTAAAACGCATAGCAGGGAATTTACAGCCATGTTCTGCGTCAGTAGTATCCCAGCACTCATTAGGTATTACGAATTGCTGTACCGCAAGAAAATGCTTGGAGAACACGATCTGAAAATCGCTACGATATTCAGTTACATTGCAAATGAAGATGACGTTGATGCCAACGGATTTATCCCGGAAGAAATTTCTGTGGCAGCAGAACCGGAAATATCATCATGGGCAAATCCGCATACACGTGAGAAACTTGATGAATTTATCGGGCACTATAATCAAATGTTTGGGTCTGCCTATTCCACACAGGATAGCCAAAGTTTTTACAACTACTACAACGACATAAGTAAAAAAGTAAAAGAAAGAAAGATCGATATCTTGCTTGTTGTGAATATGTATCTGACGGGGTTTGATAGTCCCACATTGAATACCTTATTTGTCGATAAGAACCTTCGGTATCATGGTCTAATACAGGCATATTCAAGAACCAATCGCATTCTGAATGAACTCAAGTCACAAGGCAACATAGTGGTCTTTCGAAACCTGAAGAATGCCACCGATGAAGCCATAACCCTGTTCAGTAACAAGGATGCAATTGAAGAAATAATTATAAAACCCTATGATGAATATGTTAAGGTATTCAATGATGGATTTATCAACCTTTTAAAAATTGCACCCACTGTCGATAGCGTAAACAGTCTGGTCACCGAAGACGATGAACTTAAATTTATCGTTGCGTTCAGGGATTTGATGCGAACCAAAAATGTGTTGACATCCTTCTCTGATTTCAAGTGGAGTGATCTGTCGATGACAGAACAACAATTTGAGGATTACAAGAGCAAATATCTTGATCTTCATGACAAAGTCAAGAGTGAACATGCAACTGAAAAAGCAAGCATTCTTGAAGATGTTGATTTTGAACTTGAACTGATCCACCGGGATGAGATCAATGTTGCTTACATAATTCGGTTACTTATAAAATTAAAAGCAAACCAAAAGAAAGATGCTGAGCAGATAGAGAAAGAAATATTCAACCTGCTGAACACCGAGATGCAGTTAAGAAGCAAAAAGGAATTGATTGAGAAGTTCATCAGGGAAAACATGCCCGTTATTCTTGATACCGATGATATCCCGCAGGAATTTGAGAAGTTCTGGACGGTGGAACAAGAAAAAGCATTTCTAAACCTTGTTGATGAAGAAAAGTTATCGAAAGAGCGTACGCAAGCGTTGATTGAAAGTTACCTGTACTCGGAACAAGAACCTTTACGTGATGAAATATTGGAACTACTGGTAGGTGACAAACCGACATTACTCCAGCGTAAACCAACAGGTGAAAGAATCTTGAAAAGGATACTTAATTTTATCGAAACATTTATTAACGGAATATCAGGATAGAAATAAATTCTATATAATGTATTACATTAGATAATATATTTAATATAGCATTATATCAATGATATATAATCATAATTAATAATTGTTTATTGTCTTTAGGAGACCGTTAAAAGACTTAATAACCATTATCTGAGTGACCATGACACGAGGCAAGTAAATCAGTAGACTGATTGATTTATTTGATGATTAGTACTATCAATCGATATTGTTAAAGAACTGAGAAACAGTCAAGCCTGTTGCATTAATGCATTTTAGCAGGGTCAGGATGTTATATGATTTTGTTTTAGTATTTTCAATATGATAGATGCTATTACGATGTGTTTCCGCCAACTCACTGAACTCTCGTTGACTTAGACCCTCTCCTATTCGCCAGTTCTTTAAAAACAGGCTAATTCTTTCAAGATAAGCATCACAAGGTTTGGGAATAGTTTTTACGTTTTTTGACATAGTTGTAGCATTTTCTATAAATACTATTCAATGGTAAATGTGAGTTTCAGTCAGTAGTTTTGGTTATCACAAGCGGATGTGAAATTCATGGTACTATAACCGGATATTATTCTTCTTTTGAGCAGAATTATGCCGTGTCATTGTTCCTTGCTGATGATGGGAAGGTTGGTGTTAACGCTGATTTTGACATTTTTCGCATAAGAAACAGGGATTTGTACTCCCACCACAGCGATGGTTGTCAGGAAAAATGAATAATTTACATCGAATTTGCACTTTTTGTCAGCGAACTGAAAAACTTGGCAGCATCAATATTATAATGAGATAGTAAGGTCAGTATTGTTTGTGAATTCCAGTAAACCTTTCCTTGAATTATTAAATAATATGTAAACCGGGAAATGCCAGTTTTTTTGCTCAATTCTGTTATGCTTACACCTTGTTTCTTTCGTAGTTCTTCAATTCGGCTGCCAACTTGTGAGAAGAAATCTTTATGTTCCGGACTAACTTCTATCGGTTGCTGATATTGTTTTGGGTTGAGACCATTAGTTTTTGATCTCGATGTTCTTGATTTCATTATATAAGATTTTGACGTAAAGGTATTAATCGTCCATTAAAAAATACAATTTCGACACATCATTTACTATAAATCTACATATATTTGTCTATTATTATGGACGTATGTATGAATAAAAGATCGAAAATAATTCATCAAATAATTATTACTGAAGAGGAAGTTGATGGTTTTCAAATGATTTTGCTTTTCATGGATGGGACGATCATAAAAGAGGTCGTGGTAATACCCTATTCATGCTATCTGAAGAAATTTCCGGAATTAAGTGTTTATCGGTTTGATTGGTTAAGTAAAAATTGATTGTTTTCATCGTGAAAGTAGTGTTCAAAAAACCTTTCAAAAAATCCATGATTGAAGTGCCTGATATAATGACATTTAAAAGTTTGCATTTCCATGTATAAATAACACCTGTTTTATGCACACCAAAAACACACGATTATGAAGATTGGGATTTATGCAAGAATTTCAAAAGATACATCCGATTTGGATAATCAGTTAATAGTACTTCGTGATTATTGCCAGCGTATGAATTATGAGATTGTTGCCGAATATGCCGACATAGTATCTGGCGCATCAAATAATCGGCTACAATTCAACAAAATGTTATCCGATGCTTCAAAACGGAAGTTTGACATGCTGCTTTTTTATGCATTGGACAGATTCTCCAGAGCAGGAACACGTGAAACCATTCATTATCTCCAGATGCTGGATGACTACGGAGTTTTGTACAAAAGTTTTACTGAGCAATACATTGATTCTTCCGGCATTTTCAAGGATGTTATTATTGCTTTGCTTTCAACGCTTGCGAAACAGGAACGAATCCGAATTTCTGAACGAGTTAAAGCAGGACTGGAAAAATCTCGGAAAGCAGGTAGAGTAGGTGGAAGACCAACACTGGATAAAGCCAAAATTGAAAAAATTAATGAATTGAAAGTATCAGGCATGAGTATAATGGCTATTTCAAAAAAACTTCACGTTAGCAGAGGAACTATATATGCATACCTATAAATTTCTTCTATTGAGGCGGAACTACGTTATTTACATCCATTGAAGCACGAGGAAATGCAGAGAGAAAGTACTGCCTCATATTTTTTGCAGCATTTTAGAACGTATAGAAGGGGGAGACCTTAAAATGATAGAGTAACTCAGGATTGGATTGTAACCTTCTCTGGCACTATTTAAAACCATCTAAATGAAGTACCTTCCAAGGGATTTTTATCCTGCCATTCATTAAATTTATTATCAAGCCACCACTGATTATAAAGTTCCCACACAATAAAGATTTCAGCACCGCTCAATCCCTTGTACCTTTCGCTCTCAGCCAACCCACTGTCAATTATGAATGGGTCAAGTGAACCGTATCCATAACCATTTCTTATTCCTTCTACTGTCCATAGTAAACACTCACCCAAGATAAAGTATTCCCTTCCTTCTGGGTATGGTCTGCGAGATGATATTGGATTAATTGGGAAATCGTCAATATGTGATGTGTCTTTGGAAAATTTGATAAGTGATGATATATGATCTGATGTGAATTTTGGCATCAGAAGCCAAAAATTCTCACCATTTTCTCCTTTCTCATAGCAATCGTATGTTCCATTTTTCAATTGTTTGACAAAAACTGCAACATCAGGATTATCTATGTTAAATTTATCTTTTTCACAACCAATCATTATTGCTGCAACCAGTAAAATATAAATGAGTCGTTTGGACATTTTATTATCTCTAAAAAATTTGGTTCACAAAACTTCTTTCACTTAACTTATATCATTTGTTCTTCAAGATAAGACCCATCTGGTTGTTTCACTTTAATGGTGAAGTTATCAGGAAAGGAATCCCGGTAAAAAATGATTATCTCATCAAGATAAACCATTACAGTAGGACATGCTACCTGATGCAATTTTGTCTGTTTCCAAGCCTCGATAATAAAATCCTGATTCTGCCAATAGGCTTTACAATGGCTGTAACCGGAGCACCCATCACCACTTATTGTTCCATATAGATGAATAGAAAATAATTCACCTGAGCCAACTGTCTGAAGATTTTCTATCGTAAGACTGTCAACCTTTATAAGAGATTCTGAATATGTTGGTTCTTTTGAACAATTAACAAAACATGTTGCCATTCCAGTAACAAATAGAATCTTAACCATTAACAACAAATTGTACTTGCATGAATTGTTCTTTGGCTTCATATCTTATTGCTTAATGAAGATGCTTATTTACTTATTAAATCTACTGTTTCGAGAAATAGTTTGTTTTTTACATAAAATCTCCTTCTCCCGGTTAACAACCATGATTCACCTTCATAATAGGTTTCGACTTGAATAGTTTTGATACATGCATTAATTTTTTTGTCAAATAAATGGCATCTGCCAGTCTCCAGATAATATGCTAATGTATAAACACTATCTCTGGGACGTTTCATATAATCAGAAACAACCAGAATATCATTGATTGCACCATCATTAATTGCTTTTGTTTTCATATCACCATAACCAGACCATAGGAATGGATAACCCAAGAGAAATGTATCTAATGGTGTTTTGATCAAATAACTGTTATCATCAAATAGTATAACTGATTTTTTAAAAATTATCGGGTCATCATTGGTAATAAGATTAACAACTTCACCATTTATATCAGGATTATCCTTATCACATCCATAGCAGCATAAAACGATTACCAAAAAGAATATTATATTTTTCATTGTGGAATTATTATTTGTACACATATTCCGTCTCCCCGTTTACTCTTATTGGGTAGCCATCAGCATTATATTCATATTCGTATTCTGTTATTTGTACTTTTTCAATCGAAGGGTCAACGTCAAAATTAAGTGTATATGTTTCCTTTGTAATATTGTTAGGGTTGGTATGAATACTGGGAGTTACTAATCGTTTGAATGATTGATATGGGTTATGCTTATTATCGTATTCATACTCTGTGGTAGTGGTTGACTCAGTGACTCCTGTTGATAAGACCGTATATTTCGTTTGCCTGATTACATTTCCATACTCATCATATTGATAGTCTGTGTAGCCGGAAATTGAATTATTATAATATCCTGTTGATCTGACAACCCTATCATTGTCAAACTGGAATTCTACGATATCGTTATTGTTCCCGGTAGGGCGGACAAATGATTTTTGTATTATGTGTTTCTCAGGGTAATATTTAAGAATATGGGAAATGCTTTTGGGTGTATTATCAGGATTGACCCACTCTTCCCGGTTCATTGCTTCTTCAAGAATCCTGCTGTTGCTGCTGGCAATACGCATATCCCAATAAATATCAGATGATACCAACTGGTTATTGTTATTGTAAAAGTGTCTTGAGTAATGAAATTTGCTCTTTTCTTCGATTAATAAATTTGCATCATTATATGAATATTCCATATAAATCTCATCACCAATTAATACCTTAATGATCAACGGAATATCCGTATTTTCGATAATTGATTGTCGATCTTTTTCACAGGAAAATAGCAGGAGAGAAATGAAAAACGCAAATGCTAACCTTTTCATGACATTAAATTTCATTATTTATTTTATATCTCTTTGCCAGACTACTTTAATCCTTTTACCATTTTTCTGAAAATCATCAATCTTTTCTTGTGTCCATTCGACTTTTTCTCCCTCGTAATTATAGAATTCGCACATTATGCAAGAAGATAAGGGTATTGAGATTAAATAAAAATATTCATTATTCCATTCATATGCGTAAACGATTGTACCTACATAATAAAAATCAGTCCCCATTTGAGAAATCTTTTCAGTTAACCAATCTGGATTTTCTGGAAATTTCTCGTCATTCTCCTTATTGCATGAAAATAACATGATAGATAAGAAAAACATCAATACTATCTTTTTCATGATGCTGGTGTTAAGGGTTAGGTTCTATAAAAGTTAAATTATATACTTGCAGGTCGTTCCCAGTGCCCCTTTGAAATTTTATGGTTTTTCCAGATTGAATGAATGTATATTCTCCACTCAATAGGCAGTCAAATTTAACTGTAGTAAACATTATAGCACATGAACAATCAAGTACCACAGGCATCTCGGATGGGGAAAAAGAAATTGTGTTGTGCTTTATTTTGTAAGTTCCTTTTGTTATGCATGGGAATTTCTGATTCAATGCTCCACCTGATGCGACTTCAGCATAATTGTTTCCATTGAAAGAAATCGCAGCAAACAGAGGTTGCCCTTGGTAAACTAATGACCCTGAATAATACCCATCAGTTGAAACGGTATCCAGTTTTTCACAACCTGATAAGAATGAGAGGCTGGTGAAAGAAATTAAAAGAAATACAGTCTTCGCTATTTTTCTCATTGAATTAGGTCTTGGATCAGAAAAAATTGCGCAAAATCCGTACCAATGTTATTAGTTAACAACAAGAAAAGTTAAAATTATGACATTTACACTTTAAGTTACGTTTTTTAATAAGAATAATGGTCAGTCATTTCCAATGATTACAAAATTACCGATTTATAATCTTTTTCACCTGATCATAACTCAGGGTCTTATGCTCTAATAATTCTTTTGCAATTTTTAAGATCAGGTAATAGTTCTCCTTTTGCTTTAATAAATTGAAAGCATATGCTATCAGGAAACTTGAATATTTGTTACGAATTGATGCCGGGAGTTTATTACGGCAATTATGATTTAATTGTTTCAGATCACTTTTACTCCCCGTAAAGTTCATTTCATCTTTGCGGTATAGCATCTCAGCAACCATCCCTGCAATTATTCCAAGGTCTTCCATAAAACAAATAGTAAAATCATTTGGATCACGCCATGGATTTGAACTACTTTCTTTACCACAAAAAGACCAGTTGGGCATTAAATAACCCAGTGCCGTATCTCCATAATGGTTAACATTCTGATCCGGGATGATAGTAACATAAGTGAAGGGAATTGATAATAAAGCATGGACAAAGGCATGTCCGGCTTCATGGACGGCAATATTTCGAGGGTCATCTTCCATATTACATAACATTAAATGGCATCAAAAGCATTATTTCTACTAATCATCATGGTATGACAAAACCTTATGAACCTTTTATATAAATACACCTTATTCATGAAGTGGACATTATGGAAAGAGGGGGTGGGTATCCGAGGGTTAGTACCCCCATCCCCCCCCCGGCTATGCACACGAGAGTGGGTCGTGCATTAAAATTATTCCGGTGATTTTAATTGTTGCACAAAAATGATAAAGTCAAATTTTTTCTAAAAAAATTTGAGATCGAGAAATTCTGAATAAAATAATAGATATACAGGAAATTACAATGGTTTTTCTTAACAATAAGTCAGAAAATTTTTTTAAATAAATTTTACAAATCCGCAAATTGACAACCCCTATCTTATATTGCAAATTTTATTGCAAATAAAAAAGGACTCACAACAGCCTAAGTTACGAGTCCTTAAAAATGCCTGTTAATCAGGTCTTTATTTGAGCGGGAAAGGGGATTCGAACCCCCGACCCTCAGCTTGGGAAGCTGATGCTCTACCGACTGAGCTATTCCCGCCTATTATTCCTTATCCCCTTCCAATTCCTTCTCTCTGAGCCTCGCATGGAAGTTGAAACTTTCATGGTTCGTGAGCTCTTC
>Ga0302237_1001342_pt1 | contig 17793 bp, 7 predicted proteins | sample AAG_UR_Ala_MG_FD_193530 | JGI IMG/M metagenome (GOLD analysis project Ga0302237, IMG submission 193530) | Enriched activated sludge microbial communities from anaerobic digester in WTTP, New Holstein, Wisconsin, United States - AAG_UR_Ala | ecosystem: Engineered > Bioreactor > Anaerobic >... | reverse complement strand
GAGGCAAGTTTTCAAATGCCAAAAATATGAGACACCCAGAAAAAGTATCAGAAGAAGAAAAAAATATCAGACACCCAGTCTTGACAGCAGATTCGACAATCTTGTATTCTTCCTTGGTACGTGGAGAATAGGCTGCGGAAACCGATTTTTGGCGGAGGTTGTGCGATGCCCAGCTATGCGCGCAAGGAGATCGTCTGCGATTCGGAAGTCGAGGTATTTCATGCCTATACCCGTTGTGTGCGCAGGGCCTTCTTATGCGGGGTCGACGCGGTGACCGGTAACGACTACGAACACCGAAAACAGTGGATCGAAGAACGGTTGCAGGAACTGTGCGCGAGCATGGCCCTAGACGTTTGCGGGTTCGCCGTCATGGCGAACCATCTTCACGTGGTGGCACGAACCCGGCCTGATCTGGCCGCGGGTTGGTCGGATGAGGAAGTGGCTCGCCGCTGGTGGCGTCTTTTTCCCAAACGGCGCGACGCCCATGGTCGGGCTGCAGAACCGGAAGAGCAGGAACTGCAGATGCTGATTGCGGACGAACAGGCCCTGGCCGAGCGACGCCGCCAGTGCTCGTCGGTTGCCGTCTGAACGGGCCCACGAGTCATTGTCGGCGCCAGGAGACTCGCTCGCCAAAAAGTGCGAAGAGATTTTGGTTTTTCGTCCTATTCCTCACCCTACTCGTCGACACGGGGAGGAGCAGGACGAGCAACCTCCGGTTGGAGGTTCACTTCGCCAGGAAATCGGGACCACGGGCAGCATGTCGTCGTGTAGCGACATATATTTGGATGTCTATAATTGTGCTCTTCTCCGTCATCTCTCGGAGATGTTGACGCCCCGACTCCTTCCAAGCCCGTCCTAATCACTCCGCTGCTCGGACGGTCTCCGGCGTTTCCGCCGTCCGCGTTCTGCCATCGCGTCGTGCCTGGCAGTCCATCTGCCCGAGGCGGGCATGGCTCTGCTGTGGACGGGCGTGGCCCTTCCGAAAACGATTGCCGAAACATCGCGATCCGATCATAGTGGACGTAGCACGCGCAATCGGTGGCAGCCCGTTTATTTCGCAGCCAACGGCGGCGGAAAACGGTTTTGCCGAATGTTTCGTCTTCTAAAGTTGGACGCGGTCGTGGTGCGGGCACAGATCCCCACCCGTGCGTGATACTGCCAATCTCGGCGTTAGGCCCTGTATCAAAGGAGCCGGTGATGTCTATGCTGCGTTCTTGGCCGTTTTGTCTTGTATTGCTCGTGTCGGCGGTTGCCGCCGCGGCGGACCAGCCGCCGCCTGCGGAGGCTCCCGCAAAGCCGGCTCCCAAACCGGACGAAAAAATCCTCCGCGAGCAGACGATCTACGTGCCTTACTCGAAGCTGCCCAAGGTGTTCGAGCAGCCGGGGCGGGGCGTGTTCCTGCCGTACGAGGAATTCCAGAAGCTGTGGGAACAGGCCCGCGCGGCCTTGGCCAAACCGCCGGAAGTGAAACCGCCGGTCGCGGCGCTGCTAACGGAAATCAACAGCGAGGCCACGGTCGGCGATGACGTCGTCAGCGTCACGGCCAATCTGAAAATCGAGCTGCTGACCGAAGGCTGGCACGAGGTGCCGTTGCGGCTGGGGGATGCGGCAATCCTGTCCGCGCGGCAGGGCGACCAGCCGGCTCGGATCGTCGCCAAGCCGGATGTCGGCTATGTCCTGCTGCTGCAGAAGAAAACGCCGGAACCGGAACAGATCGCGGTGACGTTGCAGTACTCCAAGGCGTTCACCAAGTCGCCGGGGCAAAACGTCGTCTCGTTCCAGGCTCCGCAAGCGCCCGTCAATCAATGGCGGATCCGCGTTCCGCAAGCGGGCGTCAAAGTGAACGTCCAACCGCTCGTCGCGGCCACGGAAGAACCGCCGCCCGCCGCCCCTGCCGGGGACGCGCCGGCGCCCAAGCCTCAACCAAGACCCGAAACCGTGGTCATGGCTTTTGTGGGCGCCGCGCCCAGCGTGCAGATCGACTGGACGCCCAAAGCCGAAGGCGCGACGGGCTTGACGGCCCTGGCCACGGTGCAGACCGAACAGCAGGTGACGATCGACGAAGGCGTGATCCGCACGCGCAGCCAGCTGGCGTACTCGATCAGCCGCGCGGAACTGGCCGAATTGGCGATCGAGGTTCCCGCCGATCAAAAGGTGCTGAACGTCTTCGATCCGAACGTCAAGGAATGGAAGGTCGAACAGGCGGGCAATGTGAGCAAGATCTCGGTCCAGCTGTACCAGCCGGCAAAGGAGACCCAGCGGCTGTTGATCGAGATGGAGAAATTCAGCGACGACCTGTTGCAGAAGCCGATCGCGGCGCCGGTCGTGCGGGCGTTGGGCGTGGGGCGGCAGCAGGGCGTGGTCGTGGTGCAGGTCGCGCAGACGTTGCGGGCGGAACCGGCCACGCGTGTGGGCCTGCTGCAGTTGGACGCCAACGAACTGCCGCCCACCCTGGCCAACACGCCCTGGAATTTCTCGTTCCGCTTTCCGGCCGTGCCCTTCGAGTTGACGTTGCGGGCGGAAAAGGTCCAGCCGCAGATCCAGACTCACGAGTTGGTCGAAGCGTACCTGGAGCCGGAGCGACTGACGCTCAATCTGCTCGCCTTGTACAAGATCGAGCGGGCCAGCGTGTTCCAGTTGGAGCTGGACGTCCCGCTGGGCTTTGAGGTGCGAGCCGTACGCGGGCATGCCGCGGCGGGCGCCGAAGCCGTGGCAGTCGACACGCACCACGTGACGGCGGGCGAGAAGGCCCAGCACGTCGTCGTGAACCTGTCGCGCAAGGCGATCGGCAACGTGGGCTTGTTCGTCGAACTGCAGCGGCAGCTGGACGCCCCCGATCTGCTGAGCTTTACCGGCAAGCCGGTGAGCGTCCCCTTGCCGCTGCCGCGCGTGTCCGCCACGAAGGAAATCCAACGTGCCGTGGGCCGGCTGTTGGTGTACGCACCGGAGAATCTGAGCATCAATCCGGTGAAAACCGACGGCGTGCAGGCGATTTCGTTCGCCGAAGCTCTGCAGGATACGGTCTCGACGCGCGCCGGCCGCTTCGGGGCGGCGCGGGAAGTGCTGGCCTACGCCTACACGCAGGCCCCCGTGGACTTGAACCTGTCGGTCGAACGCCGCAAGCCGGATGTCACCGTCCGCCAGTTGCTGCTGGCCCGCGTCGAGGCCGGGGTGATCAAGTACGAAGCGACGTTCTTCTACGAGATTCGCTACAGCAGCGTCAAATCGCTGCGGCTGGACGTGCCCGCGGCGCTGGTCACAGGCAAGCAACTCCGCAACCTGACGCCGGCGGTGGCCAGCGAAGCGCCGTTGGATCCGCAACCGGACGACGTGCAGAAGGGAGGCCCCGACGCGATGATCGCTCTTGCGCTGACGCGCAAGGGTGAAGCGGAATTCCTGGGCAACGTCACGATCAAGTTCGAGTGGGACAAGAAGATCGGCGACCTGCCGGTGGGCAAACCGTTCGAGGAAACGGTGCCGGTCCTGCAGCCGCACAAGAAGAGCGTCGACCGCGCCTGGGGCCAGGTTGTCGTGGCCAAAGCGGAAACCTTGGACTTGCGGCCGATGGATGATCCCGTGGGCCTGCGCCCCATCGACCCGCAGCACGATCTGATGCAGGGCGTCAGCGTGGCCGACGCGGCACGGGCCTGGGAATTCCAGGAGGCCTGGAAGCTGAAGCTGTCGGTCACCCGCTACGAACTGGTCGAAGTGAAACGCGGCAGCATCGAGCGGGCGGTGATCCGCCTGGAAGTCACCCGCAGCGGCGTGGTTTCGGTGCAAGCCCTGTATCGCCTGCGGAGCGTCCTGCAACGGCTGCCCGTCGTGCTGCCGCGGGAGGCCAGCTTTGACACCGATCCGCTCCGCATCAACGGGCGGTCGGTGGCGTTGGAGAGCGAAGAGCCGACGGCCGCCGGGGGCAGCGTTCCTGCCGGCGCCGCGCCGGACGCCGCGCCGGCAGCCAGCGACCAAGTCGGTGCAACAGCGGAGGCCGACCCGGCAGGCAGTCCGGCAGGCAGCCCGAGCAGCGGCGGCCGCGAGTACTTCATCCCGCTGGCTGGTCACAAGGCCGACGAGTCGCTGCTGTTGGAGCTGCGCTACACGATGCCCGGCAGCTATCGCCGTCTGGACCTACCAGTGTTCCCCAGCGATCCGGCCGTCCAGAAGGTCTATCTGTGCGCCTATGTCCCCCAAGAATTGAAGGTGCTCGGTTCCCGCGGGCCGTGGACGGACGAGATGTCCTGGAGTTGGTACGAAACGCTGAGCGGCCTGCCGCAGCCGATCCAACGGGACGACCAATTGGTGGCCTGGGTGATCGAGGGCCTGAACGTGCCCAATCCGTTCCAGGACTTCGCCACCGACGGCCGCTTGTACACATTTTCCACGCTGCAGCCCGCGAAACCGCCGGGCGGTTCGCTGCGGCTGGTCGCGGTCCACAAGCACGTGTTGCACGGCCTGGTGTTCGCGCTGGTGTTGGTGGCCGGCTTGCTGGCCATCCGCCGGCCGCTGCCGCAGAAGTTGGCGATCGGCGTGTTGTTGATCATGGTCCTGCTGGCGATCGGCGTCTTTGCCCCCGCCTTTGCTCGGCAGGTGATGGATGGCGCGTTGCTGACCGCGATCCTGGTTGTGGCCGCCGCCTGGCTGGCCTGGCACGTGGCCCGCGCCTGGTCGCAGATCGCCGCCGCGTGGGCCCGCCGCCGGGCGGCGCGGGCTGCAGCGCCGCCGAGTCCGCCCGCAACTCCGCCGCCGGCGCCCGCCGCTGCGGCCGAAGCCGCCTCGCCCTTCGCCACGCAGGAAGGAGGCCCGACCAATGAGTAACCACACCCGAACTTCGCCTTGGAGTGCGGCGACTTGTCGCCGCTTGCGTTCTCTGGCGTGTCCGCCTGTTCTTCGCCTTGGCCGACCGAAGTCGCACGAGAATCAAGTAAGTAAGGCCGTTGAAGGAAAGCCGCGCACGGCGAGGCAAAGCGGCGACAAGTCGCCGCGCTCCAAAGCGTTCCACGCCTGCATCCTGCTTCTCGCCCTCCTCGCCTGCGCGGCGCCCGCGGCCGAGCCCGCCAAACCCGAGAAGGTCCGCGAGATCTTCGTGCCCTACGAAGACCTCAGCACGCTGATGGAAGGCAACTCGCAACGCGTCTTCCTGACTCGCCAGGAATACGACGATCTGCTGGCCAAGGCCAAGAAGAAACCGCCCGAAATTCCGGCACCTCAAGGCGCTCTCCTCCTGGCCGCCGAATACGACGGCACGATCGAAGAAGGCCGCGTCCGGCTGTCCGGCACCATCGACCTGGAGGTCTTGGAAGAGGGCCTCCATGCCCTGCCGCTGGATTTGGCCGGCGTCGGCGTGCGCCACGCCGCGTTCGTAGTGCCGGCTTCAGCCGGTTCCGCCCCCGCCAATCCCTCCGCCCCCATCGGTCGCGACGACAAAGGCCAAACGATCCTGTTCGTCGAGGGCATCGGCCGGCACCGCCTGCTGCTGGAAATGGTCGCCCCGCTGCAGACTTCCGCCGCCCAGCAGTCGCTCGCCTTCCGCCTGCCCACGCCGGCCGCGTCCCGTCTGCGGCTGGTCGTGCCCGGCAACGTCGAAGTCAAGAGCGGCGCCAAGGTGGTCAGCCGCACGCTGGACGAAGCGGCCGGCGTGACGCGATTCGAACTGCTGCTGCCCAAGGAACAGATGTCGCTGGTCATGTCGTTGAACAACCGCATGCTCCGCCAGCAGCGCGTCGTCGTGGCCCGGAGCGTCCTGGTGGACGAGATCACGTCGGCCTACGAACGGCTGCACACGACCGTGTCGTTCGACGTGCTGCACGGAGCGGCTGACCGGTTCCGAGTGGCGTTGCCCGAAGGCTTCGAGCCCACCGAGGTGCTCAGTCCGCTGTTGTCGCGCTGGGCGGTGGCGGCCGTCGACAACCAGCGCGTGCTGGAGATCGTCCTCCGCGAACCGTCCTCGGAAACCGTCGTGCTGAACGTCTCGGCGACGCGGACGCCCGCGAGGCTGAAGGACTGGACCATGCCGCAACTGACGCCGCTGGACATGGCGGGCCAGGTGGCCGTCGTGGGCCTGATCGTGGAAGACCAGCTGTCGGCCGAGGGGATCGAATCGCAGAGCCTGGTTCCGGTGGACAATCGCGTGTTGACCGCGGCCCTGCCGGAGACCGTGTTTCGGGTCGAACCCGGCGCGCCGCGCGTCCGGCCGGTGGCGACCTACTACGCTCCACTGGCCAAGTTCGCTCTGCAAGCCGGCTTTCGCCAGCCGCCGCCGCGTTTGCAGGTCACCACCAACGTGCTGCTGGTGCTGGACGATCAGGGCCACCACGTGCGCGGCGGGTTCGCCCTGCTGCCCCAGATCGAAAAGCTGTTCGCCGTCCGCTTCACCGCGCCGGCCGGCTGGAACGTGACGCAGGTCACCGCGGCCGACGGCAAGCCGCTGGCGGTCGAGCGCTACGATGCGCCGCAGGGCGAATCGCTGATCCACGTCCGCCTGCCGCAAGGCATCCCACCGGGTGAAGTCACGAGCATCTCGTTTCAGGCGGAAAGCGTTCCGCCGGACTGGCTGGGCCAGTGGCCGGAGCGCACCGTCGCGTTTCCGCGGTTCGTCGTCGAGAACGCCACGCGCGACACCGGCGCCGTAGCGATCCGCGCGGACGACGACCTGCTGGTGCGGCCGGACGAACTGGCGAGCCTCGATCCGCTGGATGACAAAGACAAGGAGAACTACGGCCTGGCGGGCGTCGAGTCGAATCTGGCGTACCGTTATGACGCCCAGCCATACGCGGCCACGGTCCACGTCACCCGGACTCAGCCGACGATCACCGCCCGCACCTTCTCGTTCCTGCAAATCGCGCCCGAAGGGCTGACGGCCCATTACGAGATCCTGTACGACATCCGCCAGGCCCGCGCCCGCCAGTTGACGCTGCGATTGCCCAAGGACACGCCGACGTCGCTGTCGATCCGCGGTGCGGAAGGGGCCGCGGTCAAGGACTACATGAGCGAAGAACTTGACAATCAACGGCGCTGGACCGCGCTGCTGGCCGAACCCGCCAGCGGCGTCGTGCGGCTGGCGGTGAATTTCCAGCAGCCGCTGCCCGACAAGGATTTGAAGGGGTTCTCGTTGCCGCTGGCCCGCGCCGACGGCGTGGCGTACCAATCGGCGGTCGTGGCCGTGGAAGGCAATGCCGAGCTGGACATGATGGTCAAGACGGACGCCCGCACGGTGGACGTGGGCGAATTGGTCGCCGCGCAGTATGCGGTGGGCAAGCGGCTGTTGGGGGTGTTCGAGTCCGTCGGGCCGCCGCAAGCGGTGCAGGTGGATGTCAACCGCCGGCCCGGTTACGGCTTGCCGCCGGCCATCGTGCAGCGAGCCGAGTTGGACACCGTGCTCTCGGCCGACGGCACCGCCTTGACCGGGGCCCGCTACCAGTTGCGAACCAAGGCCGCGTTCCTGGAAGTGCGGTTGCCGGCCCAGTCGGAACTCTGGTCGGCCTATCTCGACGGCCAACCGGTGGCTCCGCAACGCGACGGGGACCGGCTGCTGCTGGACCTGCCGGCCAGCGCCCAGAACGCGATGCGCGATCTGCAAGTCATCTACCAGACGCCGCTGACGTCGGTCGTGATGCTCGATCACGTGGCTACCGAGGCCCCGACGCTGTGGCTTCGCAGCGACCGCGACGCACACGCGGGCGAAGTGCCGATGGCCGACGTGACGTGGAACCTCCTGCTGCCCGAAGGCCACCGCCTGGTGCGGTCCAGCGGCACGGTGTACACGCAGCAGTTGGAAACTCCACGCTCGCCCATTTGGACTGCGTTGGGAGGTCTGTTCTTCGCGGCGGGCGGCGTGCCAGGTCTCCTGGGCGGGCAGGCGTACGCCCCAGCCTCGAGCGCGGGAGGACGGCTTTCGACTGCACCCTATTCCCGGTTCGACGAGGTTCAGTCCGACACGGGGCCGTCGAGCGCGCCGACGGCACCGTCGGAGGGCCTGCCGAGGGAGGACGCCGTCGCGCGTCTCGCGGAATTGCCGCAAGGGGCAGAACGGATGCCGCAACCCGAGGCCGAGTCGCAGCCGGAGGCAGCCGAGGAGTTGCCGCCCGCGGCCGCCGCCGCCGACCCGTTCGGCGCACCGCCCGCCGCCGGCCCCAAACCTGCGGCGGGCCAGCCAGCGGATCGGCCGGCCGCCCCACCACCGTCCCAGCGCCCCGCGGCGGGCGAGGAGGCGGCGCAGGTGGCCCGGCCCGTACGCGACGCCAAGTACTGGGCGCTGGAAGGCGTCCGCAGCCTGCCCATCGAGTTGCAGAAGCAAGGCGACGCGGTCACGTTCCGGAGTCTGGGCGTGCGGCCCCTGCTGCGCGTCACGATCGCCAACTCGCGCCGCTTCGACATGCTGGCCTGGTCCGTCGGTTTGGCCGTCTTTGCCGCCGGCCTGCTGCTCACCCGCCGCAGCGTCCGAACAAAGACCCGGTACGTGGTCCTCGTCGCCATCGTGGCTTTGGCCTTCCCCTTGGCGACGGGTTTGACGTACGAGTTGGGCAAGACCTTCGACTGTGCCTTCTACGCAGCCTGCTGCTTGGTCCTGTGGTACCTGATCGCCGCCGCCCTGCGCTGGCTGTGCCCCCACGTAGGCGAGTCTTTCCGCGATTCGCACCCGGTCTCGCAGAGACCGGGCTGCGCGGCCTCGTCCCTGCTTCTGGCCCTCATCATCTTCGCCGCCGCCGGCTCCCCCGCCGTGGCTCAAGCCCCGAAGCCCCCTGCGTTCGATCCCAGCGGTCTGATCGAGCTGTTGGCCCCGCCCAAGCCGATCCGCCTGCCGGCAGATGCCGTGATCATCCCCTACGACGCAGAGCAAGGCGCCGACGGGCTCAAGAACGCCGACAAGGTGCTCGTGCCGTACGCCAAGTACGTCGAACTCCGGAATCGAGCGTTCCCCGACAAGAAGCTGCAAGCCCAACCGCCCATCACCGCCTGGTCGCTGGCCGGCGCAGCGTACGAAGCGACGTTGTCCGGCGACGACTACCTGTTGATCGCGGGCCGGCTGGAAATCGACGTGTACACCGAACAGCCGGTTCAAGTGCCGTTGCGATTGTCCGGGGGCGTGCTCACGTCGGCCACGATCGGCGCCAAACCGGCTCGGCTGCAACTGGTCCAGCCTGCGCCGCAACCTGCGCCGCAACCTGCGCCCCAACCTGCGCCCCAACAACCGCAAGCCGTCCAAACGGCACAGGCCCCCGCGCCGCCGGAACCCGTGTTCGCAGTGCTGCACTTGGCGGGCACAGGCCGGCAGCAACTCGCGGTGCAGATCCGCGTGCGGCTGGAACGTCGCGGCGGCTGGCGCGTGGCGGTCGGGCACCTGCCGGCGGCTCCCGCGGCGGGACTCACGTTGACCGTTCCGGCCGCGGGAACCGAGGTCCGTCTGGCCGGTCTGGCCGACCGTGGCGAGTACGAGACGGCGGCCGACAACCAGCAGATTGCCACGGCCTTGAACGCCGACGGGATGTTGAACCTGCAGTGGCGTCCCAAGGTGGCCGAAGGCCAGGTGGACCGCAGCCTGACCGTCGCCTCGGAAGCCGTGCTGGACGTGCAGGAAGACGGCTTGCGGCTGGTCTGGCAGCTGAACCTCGAATTTCCCCGCAGCCGCCGCGACCGCTTCGACGTGCTCGTTCCCGCCGGTTATCTGGTGGAAAAAGTCCTGGGCGACAACGTGCGGATGTGGGACCTGAAACAGGCGGACAATCTCCAGCGGCTGAACGTCACGCTGCTGAAGGAGACGGCGGACCGCGAGCGGGTCACGCTCCACTTGTCCCGCCGCGGCGTCGTGGCGGCGGACCAGCCGACCCGGGTCCCCGCGCCGGCGATCTCCGTCGACGGGGCGGTCCTGCACAAAGGCCGCTTGACGATCCGCCGCAGTCCGCTGCTGGAGCTGCGCGCCGCGAGTGTGACGGGCCTGTCGCGGACCGACATCGCCGCCGACGTGGCCAACGCGCTGACGGCGGCCGGCGCTGCCGAGGAAAGCCCGCTCGGCCTGCGGCCGTACCAGGCGTTCGAGTTCGGCGCGATCTCGTACGCGTTGGCGCTGGAAGCGGCGCCCGTGCCCGGCGACGCCCCGGCGACGGTGCAGAGTCTGCTGCGGATCGCGGAACGGGAATCGCGGCTGGAGACGCAAGTCACGATCGACGTGCGGACCCGGCCCGTCCACCGCGTGCGGCTGGTCGTGCCAGCCACGCTCGAGGTGGAACAGGTCGTCGCCCCCGGCGAATTTACCTGGGCGGCAACCGACGCCGACGGCCGGCGGCTGGTGTGCGTTTACCTTGGGTCCGGCCAGTCGCAGCCGTTCTCCGTCGTCGTGCGCGGCTCGCTCGGCCGCCGCCGCGCCGCCGATCCGGTGCCCGCACCGAAGCTGGAAGTGTTGGATGTCGTCCGCCAGCAAGGCGACCTCGTCGTGCAGGTCGATCCGGCGTTCGACGTCCGCGCCGCCGACCGGCAGAATTGCGACACGATCCCGGTGAGCAACACGTTCGATTGGCTGCAGGCGGAACAGCGGCCGCTGGCCCGCCTGGCCCTCCGCTACCAGAGCCCGCAGTACGACGCCCGCTTCGAAGTCCGGGCGCGTCCGGCTCGCGTCAGCGGCTACACGGTCACCAACGTCAAAGTGACCGACGTGGCCGTCGAAGAGACGGTCAGCATCGACCTGACGATCCGGGAAGCCGGCATCCGCGAAGTCCTGTTCACGCTCCCGGCCTGGATGGAGCAGGCCCGCATCAACGCTCCCAAGCTGCGGCAGAAGACCATCCAGGACGCGGCGGACGGGCGCAAGCTGTTCCGCCTGGAACTGCAGGACGACACGCTGGGCCAGTATCGCGTGCTGGTGGAAAACGAACGCGTGCTGCTGAGCGGTGGCCAACTGGAATCCGAACTGCAGACCGCGCCCATCCCGGAGTTGCAGACCGGCCGCACCGACCAGCGTTACGTGACGCTGGAAAACGCCGGCCGCGATGAAGTCCTGGTGGTGGATCAGGTCGAATTGGGACCGCTGAGCCGCCAGCAGGCCGAATGGCGCAAGCTGGCCGCAATCCTGGGCGAGAATTTGACCTCGGCCTACATCGTGGCGGCCGAGGCCAAGGGCCCCAAGCTGACGTTCAAGACCAAACAGCGGAAGACCGTCGAGACGGCCCGCGCGTCGATCGGCTTGGGCGAGACGCTGCTGGTGGTCGACGCCGCCGGCGCTTACCGCGGCCGGCAGACGTACCACGTACACAACACGACCGAGCAGTTCCTGGAGATCCGCTTGCCGCCCGGCGCACAATTGTGGACGGCGATCGTGGCCGGCCAGCCGGTCAAGCCCACGGAAGTCCCCGGCGGCGCGACGCCGGACCAGGTCGCCGTCCCCCGCGTCGCCGCGTCTCTCCGAGACGCGGATGCCGGTCTCGGAGAGACCGGCCTACGTGAGGCGCCTCTCCGTGACGCGGACCGCCGCGGTGCGGCCCCCGATCGCATCCGCATCCCGTTGATCAAGACGGCCGAAGGCGATACCGATTACGCGGTGGTGCTGAAATACGGCGGCTGGCTGCAACCGGTCGGAATCGTGGACCGGGTGGCCTTTCCGCTGATGCGCACGGTGAACATCAACGTCGAACTCAGCCGCGTGCGGCTGCGGGTGCCGGAGACGCACGCCTGGTTCGACTTTGGCGGGACGATGCGTCAGGTGTTCGACAAGGGCTCGTACGAGGCGGATTTCTTCTCGTACAACGCCAAGCAGGTCAAACGGCTGATGCAGACGCTGAACACCGACAATTACTACGCCCGCGCTCGTTCGATGAGCAACCTGAAACAGCTGGGCCTGGCGGTGCAGAACTACCAGCAGCAGTTCAGCGACTACCGAACGAACGACGAGTTCAAACGTAACCTGGATGTGAACGCCGACCTGATCCGGCAAGCCGAACAGCGGACTCAGGAGATCATGGCCAAGGAGGGCGAGGCGGTCGTCACCGACAACCGCGGGCGGCTGAATGCCTATTTCTTTGACCAAAAGAACGACTCGGCCAGGAATGTCGTCAACGAACTGATGGGCAATTTTCAGGTCGTGGCCGCCCCCGAAGAGGGCAAACCGCAGTCCGGCAAGGAGTCGTTCAACTACAAGTGGTTGGAGAGCAACAAGCTGGAAAACCGCGAACGTTTCGACAAGAAAGACGCCGACGTGCGGTTCGGCAAGCAGGTTCAAAGCGCGGCGGGCGACAAGCTGAAAAGCTACGCCAAGGGCCAATCCTTGCTGGGTGATATCAGCTCCGAATCCGGGGCCCAGGTCCGCGGCAAACGGCGCGGCGACATGTCCGAACCGCAGTCGCGGTCTGTTGGCCAGAGCCAACAGGAATTGGCACGGCGATACCAGCAGAAGCTGCAGACGGAGCAGCAGTTGGACGAAGTGCGACAGCAGCAGGCCGGAGCGCGGATGGATGACTTCTCGTCGCTGTCCAACGCGGCCCCGCCGCCGGCCAATCAGCCGCCAGCCCCGGAGGTGCCGGGGATGCCGGGGATGATGCCCGGGATGGGTATGCCTGGCGGCTATCCCGGCCAAGGGCCGACCGCCGCTGGCGGCTATGCGATGCCCGGCGGGGGTGGCGTGGGGGGGATGGGGGCGATGGGCGGCGGCGTCTATCGCGGCCGGGACGAGTCGCGCGCGGCCGGCCGGCTGAACGTCAATCAAGTGCAGGGCGGCATGGGCGGTGCCGTCGACGGAGTTGCCTTTTCGCCGGATGGCAGAATCCTGGCCACGCAAGACTCTGACTCGGCGAGCGGCCTGGCGCAGCAGCCAACGCTGTGGTTCGGTGCCCACGCCGCAGAAACGCATCTGGCCAGTTTAGACGTCGACCTGCCGCTGCGCGGCCGCGAGTACCTGTTCACCACGACCCGCGGCGACATCGACATCACGGCCCGCGCCGTCTCCGAGCCGCTGCTGGGCCGGTTGGCCCGTCTGCTGGCGGTCGCCGCCGGCTTCGTCGTGCTGCTGGTCGTGCTCCGCGTGCTGCCCCGCGTCCTGCCGCTGCTGCACGGCAGTCGCTGGTTTGCCGCCGCGGTGCTGCTGGTCGGCCTGCTGAGCCTGCTGCTGGGCATCTTCCCGATCCTGGCCCTGGCGGCCCTGATCTACGGCCTGGTCCAGCTGGTCTGCCTGGAAATCGCCCGGCGCCGGAGGGCCGCCGCCGTGGATACCCAATCGTAGGGTGGTCACTATCCGGGGGGGACGTGCATTCTGCTTCCTTCGCCGTCTGTCCGCTTGTGTGTCCGAAGCCTTCTGGATGAGTTCGGGGCGATTCTGGACGCGGAAGCCGGCGTCGTGACCCTGAACGGCGATGAGCCGCCACCCGAGCCCCGCCGCTTCGTGTTCGACCGGCCGTTTCTGATCTACCTTCAGCAGCGTCAAGCCCAGCAGCCGTACTTCGTCATGTGGGTCGAGAACCCGGAAGTGCTCGTGCCCGACGGTGCGCACAACGCCAAGGCTGCCTCGACATAGATGTAACACGCGACACAGGCACTCTGAGTCGCGGATCGCACTGCTCGCAACCCGCCGTGTCGTGCCGTGGTACCAAGGGGCCGGCCAGCCGGGGCGATGCGGAGCCGCGAGGTGTTTTCCGCCGGAGGTTGATTGCTTGGCACTTCGGCGTCGGTTATCCTCAGCTACCGGGATCCGTTAGAAAGGCGACATTGAATCACTGGTGTCCGGATAGGGGAGGCTGCCATGCGTCGTGAACTGCTCGGACTTGTGTGCGGGTGGCTGGTCGGATGTGCGCCGGCGGCGCCGGCTGCTGAGGCAGAGCCTCCGGCCTCCCGCATCTCCGTCATCTATTCGACGGATCTGCTCCATCCCCACGACGATCCCGACGACCACTACGACTTGGCGACCTTGTTCTCGCTGTCCGAGTTGGACGTGCGCGGCATCGTGCTGGATCTGGGCGAGCGGCAGCGGCAGCGGATGGGACGTGCGCCGGTCGAGCAGATCCTGCAAATCGCCGGCCGCCGTGTGCCGTTTGCGATCGGCATCGACCGGCCGCTGCGCAGTGGCGATGACCAAGCCGACGACGTGCCGCCGGAGTGCCAGGGCGGGATCGAATTGATCCTGTCGATACTGCGGCAATCGCGGGAAAAAGTGGTCATCTTTACCACGGGCAGCCTGCGGGACGTGGCGGCGGCCTACAACCGCGAACGCGAATTGCTGCGAGACAAGGTGCGGGCGCTCTACTTCAACGCCGGGAATGGACCCGGCGGACCGCAGAAGGAGTGGAACGTGACCCTGGACCCCACGGCCTACCTGCGCGTGTTCGAGTCCGGACTGCCCCTGTTCTGGTGCCCCTGCTATGGCGAGCAGGGCTACCAGACTCACTTCATCGCGGACCAAGCTGCCGTGGTCGGTGCCTGCGCGCCGACGATGCAGAATTTCTTCGTGTACTGTTTGACCAAATCGCAGGAAGATCCCTTGGCGTTTCTGCGATCCGGGGAGCACTCGTTGCCCAAGGGGCCGCGAAACATGTGGTGTACCGGCCCGCTGTACCACGCTGCCGGGCGGCGCATCTACGAACGTGACGAGGACGATTTCGCCGCCTTGCAGCCCGTGCAGGCCCGACAGGCGGGATTGGCCGACAAGGAGGTGACGACGTTCCGGTTCTCGCCGGTGCGAGTGACCGTCGAGAAACCGCAACGTCCTGAACCCGCGGAACTGGCGGAACCTGCTCCGGGCCAACTGACCGCTGCGTTCTTGGGAAGGGATGCCGATCGCGTGGGCACTCGTGACGCGTCGCCCGACGGCAAACCCGACTGCCATGTGCGGTTGCTGGGCCTGGACGCTGACAAGCCGGTGCAAAACGTGGTCCTGACGGGTCCCAAGGAAGGCCGCTGGGAACAGGTCGAAACGGGGCGCTGGTGGCGCGTGGCGTGCGAGCGTCAAGGGCGACAGCTGGACGTCTACTTCCAGTTCTGGGCCGCCGGCGAGCACCGGGCGGAAATCGTCTACGAGGACAAGCGCACCCAGGCGGCGATATTCGTGATTCCGGAGCAGGCGCCCGCCGAGTTGCGCACGGAACTCGACACCCAGCAGCCGGATTGTTTTCTGTTTCAGCAGATCGAACCGCGTTTTGACCGGATCCTGGCGAGTTGCCTCAAAAACACGCTGGCCGAACTGGGAAGAGACTAAGGGAACTCGACGATGAGAATTGCTTTCGTCCTGTTTGTTTCGATGGTTCTGTCCTCGTCCAACTGGGCGGCGGAGCCAGCCGCGCCGCCGCGTGCGGCTCGTTCGGTCCATCTCGGCTACCGAGTGCCTGACGCCGTGCTGTTCTACAACGAGATGACGGTCCTGGAATCGACGCCTGGCAGCTACTTTATGGCGGCCGGTTGGAATACGGGTTATTTCGGCATTCAGGAACTGTCCGACGGACGTAAGGTGATTCTCTTTTCCGTCTGGGATCCGACGAAGGGCGACGACCCGAATGCGGTCAAGGAAGAGGAACGCGTCGAGTGCTTGCACCAGGCGCCCGACGTGCGGATCCGCCGTTTCGGTGGCGAGGGAACCGGCGGCCAGTGCATGGGCAACTTCGACTGGACGATCGGCCAGACGTACCGGTTCGCGGTAACCGCGGCCGCCGACGGACAGAAGACGGCCTATGCGGGCTACGTCTGGCTGAACGACCGCAGCCAGTGGGAGCATTTGGTCACCTTCCGCACGCGCACCGGCGGCCAGAGCCTGCGCGGGCTGTACTCGTTCATCGAGGACTTCCGCCGCGACGGCCGCAGCGTTCACGAAGTCCGCCGCGCCCGCTTTGGCAACGGCTGGGTGAAGACGGCCGGCGGCGAGTGGGCGCCGCTGAAGCGTGCGCGGTTCACGGCGTCCGGGGCCGAGTGGGAAGCCAAGGACAACATCAACGCCGGCGTGGAAGACGGCCGGTTCTTCCTGGCCACGGGCGGCGACACGAAAACGACGCACGCACTGTGGTCCACAATCGAGACTCCGGCAGGCGAAACGCCGCGGCCGAAGGTGCCGTTCGAGCCATAGAAGCACAACTCGGACCGCGACGGAGAGGGATGATGCCGGCGAAGGAGCGACGCCGTCGAGTACCGGACGTTTCGCAAAAGCCGGGCTTCTCTCCCAGATTCTGCCGGTCATGTTCTGTTCTCATGGATTCGCCGGTTCGCCACGTCGCAACCCGCCGTTGACGGGGATCACTTGGCCGGTGATGAATTCGGCGGCGGGCGAGGCGAGAAAGCGGGCGACGCGGGCCACGTCTTCCGGCGTGCCCCAGCGCTGCAGCAGCGATTCGCGCCGGGCACGCTCCTGCCAGCACTCGGAAGCGTGCTCGCCCCAGGCGGTCTTGATCCAGCCCGGCGCGAGGCAGTTGACGCGGACTTCGGGGGCCAGCGAACAAGCCAGGCTCTTGGTGAACGCCATCACGGCGCCTTTGACCGCCCCGAACATCTCCCCACTGTCGCCGCCCATGCCGTAGTCAGCTTGATCCCAGCCCATGTTCAGGATCACCGCTTGACCGGCCCGAGAGGCCTGCCGTTTCATGCGCGCGCCGGCCAGTCGGGACAGGCGCATCGTGGCCACGACATCGACCTGCCACAACCGGTCCAGTTTCTCCTCGAACGACCACGCCGCCGCTTCGCCGGTCAGGACGTCCGCCCCGGCATTGTTGATCCACACGTCGATGGCACCGCGCCAAGCCCACGCGGCCTCGACCAGCGTCTGGTGCGAGCAAGGGTCGGCCAGATCGGCCAGCAGCACCATTGCGCGTCGCCCCAAGGCTTGAACCTCGGCGGCCACGGCGTCCGCCGCGGCGGCGCTGGTGCGCGTGTGGACCAGCACGTCAGCGCCGGCCGCCGCCAGTTGCAGCGCGATCGCCCGCCCGATTCCGCTGGACGATCCCGTCACCACCGCCGTCTTGCCCTCCAGTCCGGTGTCCATCGCGAGTGTCATCCGCGGAAACCTCCAAGTGGAATCAGAAACCGACAGAAAGATAACGAAAAAAGCTGGCAGAAAAATGGGGTGACAGAAAAATGAAAGACGAAAGCCAGGACTGACTGCGGAAAAGAGGGAGCACCGGTATCTCATTTCCTGGTCCTTTCTCATTTTTCTGTCACCCCATCTTTCTGTCAGCTCCTGTCTTGCTTCTTCTGCATGTTTCTGCAGGCATAACGCGCCGGCGTAATCGGCATTTTCGCTACGGATTTGCTGCCCCGCATCTTCCATGCACAATCTGTCCTCACCACGACTTTGGCCCAAAGCCAGAGCGACCGGCATTCCGACAGACAGCGATACGTGACGATGCGACGAAAAGCGTATCGGGGGAACTCCACAAAACCGTAACCTGCCGGCTGTCCGAAGATGCGCGTCGTCCGCTGGATTCTGCTCCTGTTCTACGTCGGCTTGGTGGGCGGCCTGTTCGCGCTGGTCATCGCCGGCGACGTTGCTTGGCCGGTGATCGTCCTGCTGGCGATCACGTTGTCCAGTTCGGCCTTGTTCATCCTGGGCGCGGGCCACAAGGACCTGTGCCGTCCGATTCGCCGGCCGCGTCTGCTGATGCCGGTGGCCGCCGCCTCGTTCATGCTGGCCGTCTTGGCGGGCGGATTGACGCTGGCGTTTGCCGAATTGCTTCGGTTTGACGACAAACAGGATTCGACGGGCTGGGAGTGGGCCGGCTGGGCGGCGCTGCTGGCCACCTGGATCTTCTGGGGCGTGTTGCTGTATGTGTACACGCGAAAGCAGCAGCGTTACCACGCCATCTTCCAGTTGTCCAGGCTGGTCTTTGCCGGCAGTGTCGCCGA
>Ga0302237_1001322_pt1 | contig 17936 bp, 26 predicted proteins | sample AAG_UR_Ala_MG_FD_193530 | JGI IMG/M metagenome (GOLD analysis project Ga0302237, IMG submission 193530) | Enriched activated sludge microbial communities from anaerobic digester in WTTP, New Holstein, Wisconsin, United States - AAG_UR_Ala | ecosystem: Engineered > Bioreactor > Anaerobic >... | reverse complement strand
ATTAACTGCATTTAAACCTTTCTTTCCTTCTACGAGATCAAATTCTACTTCATCATTTTCTCGTAAGGTGTTTTCCTTAACGCCAGAAATATGAACAAAGTATTCTTTTCCAGTTCCGGTTTCTTTGTACGACATTAACTGCATTTAAACCTTTCTTTCCTTCTACGAGATCAAATTCTACTTCATCATTTTCTCGTAAGGTGTTTTCCTTAACGCCAGAAATATGAACAAAGTATTCTTTTCCAGTTCCGGTTTCTTTGATGAATCCAAAACCTTTAGTCTCGTTGAAAAATTTTACTGTTCCGTTTTTACTCATGATAATATTTATTGATTAATTTATTGATAATAGGCTTATGCCTGTATATCCTTTTTATTTTTTCCCAGTTTTGCTATTCTCATTTTTTCTTTTGTCTCGTCTGATCGAATTTTTCCTCTATTTTTACCTAATAATGCTTTCCTTAATTTTTCTTTTTTCTCTTCAGAACATGGTCTATTCTTATTTAATCCTTTATTAGATTGGCTTATTTTTCTTTTTGTTTCTTCCGACCTTATTTCCCCAATATGTTTGCCTATTGATGATTTAGAAATCTTTTGCTTGTGTTCTTCCGATAATATCCTCCCTTTATTTTTACCTATCGAAGATGAAATCATTTTTTGTTTGGTTTCTTCTGAATGATGGCATCCCCTTGTAGAAAAACCATTTCTCTTATTCGGCAAAAATCTATTATATCCATTAGGTTCTAAAGTATTATATTTCAAAATAAATTTAGCTTCTATTTCAAATAAATCTTTTTGATCCCTTTCAATAGATATTATTTCTTTTATAAAATTTTCTTTTCCGAATATTTTATAATCCCGCTGAAGATATTTACTTGAGCCCCAATAGTTATCATTCTCTATTTTATCCTTGTAACATACCCGGCTTCCTATATATTTTTTATTTAGAATTTTATTAGTAATAGAGTAGATATAAAAAATAGGGTTTTTTTCCATAGTATGATTATATTTATCTTATATCATACTTTACCTTGCTTAATTGATAATAAAAAGGATCCCGGATTTCCCGGGGTCCTTAGTATCCATGTTAGATTTCGATACGGTTAATTGCATCGATAACTTCGTTGATGTTCATTTCCAAGTGAGGTATCTTTTCATAGATGTCTGCAGAGTATCCGAAGAGACGGAATACCTTGTTTCCAGCCTTAGCCATTGTTGGGCCGTAGCCTACAATGTTAATGAAGTAAACGTATGGAGTTCCATACTTTCCAGAATACCTCTTGTAGGTATCTTCGAAAGAATCTGCACCCTGTTCGTCGGTGATGATAAGAATCCTGTCGTATCCACCTCCAACTCTTTCGAGTTCAGGAAGAATAGATGAATAAACAGTACCATGACCGCATTCTCCGATATGACGAGCAAAACTCTTCTTAAGAGTGTTGATGGCATCATTTGGATTCCAGCCCTTAATAGCTGCGCAAGATGTTCCGAAATGGTAGACGTCTCCGCCGGTACCCTTAGCAAAAGTTGCTGCGATAAGAGCTGCCTTATCAACTGGGCGAGAGTTGCTTGGCTTGCCATCAATCTTGATTCCACCGCCCCATCCGCCTTCCATAGAACCTGAAGTGTCAAAGACAACTGCAGTCTTTCCTTCTGGAAGAAGCTGAGAAAGGTTAGGGATTGACTTTTCATAAGCTTCATCGAGAGCTGCTGCAATCTTCTGGAGCTGACGACCATTGAATTCGATTAACATTACTTCGAGAGCAAGGTCAATCTGGTGAGGCCAAACAAGTGACTTGCGGATGAAATTCTGGTCGACAAGAAGTTCGCACGCCTTGTCAAGGAGAACTGTATCGTTAGTCTTAAGAATATTCCTGATGTTACGAAGAAGTGCAAGGTAACCAATCTTCTTGGTTTCGATGAGTTCCTTGTAGTTTTCAGTCTTAGCTTCGTTAAGCTGAGCTGCTGCCTGTTCCTGAGTGATTTCTCCGCTCTTAACCTTTTCAGCTACAACCTTACCAGCTTCAGTATTCTTATCTTCAACGGTGTTGAACTGCTTAAGAATTCCGAGTACGAGAGCACGGAGTGCAGGAACCTGGACTTCGCCCTTTTCGTTCTTCTGGTATTCCTTGCCAACGAACTTTGTTCCAGCAGTTGCCTTGAGGTAATCCTGTTCAGGAATATAGATGAAACCATTCTTAGGAGTTTCAACTGGGTGAACAAGGTTGACAATGTCAACAAGTGATACACCCCTATTCTTCATCTGGTACTTAGCAAGTTCGTAAGTGTCAGCATGTTCAAGAGCATCCTTGAATCCCTTCTTGAGGGAGTTAGGAAGAGATGCTTCCTGGCCATTCTTTGCAAAATATGCTGCAAGGATTTCAGCCATATCGTCAAGCCTCCAGATAATTCCGCCACGTTCTGCTTTCTTGTCCCTCTTGGTGAAGAACTTCTTAGCAAGTGGGTCCCCCTGAAGGTGAGGAATCATTTCAACTGCACCGAAGTGAGTAACGGAACGCTGTCCAAAAATAGTACGAGCGTAAATAAGTGCCTTAGCTGCGAAAAGCTTGTTAACCTTTGCAACCTTGTCGAGAACATCACGGAACCTCTTTTCACGTTCAGTTTCCTTTTCGTAAAAGTTGTTACCCATACCCGTTGCGAGGATACCGATAAGTTCCGCTTCTGGACGCTGGGTGTAACCCTGTCCGCCCTGGTGAGTAGTAGTCTTTTCAACTCCACTCTTCTGATCTTCGAGAGAAATTTCCCTCTTGGTGTTGTACTTTGCCATAATTGACCTCCTTTACTATTAATTATTTAATTAAAGAAATTTCAAATAAAAATCTGACCAACTCCCTCACGTCTTTTATTGGAGTTAACAGCTTAATGTTACCAGCTGGGCAGGCTGCTGGGTCGCTTTTCTTAGTTACCTGCTGAAAGATAGAACGTAGGTTTCCCTTTTGCAACTTCTGCTCTCCATCACTAATTCAAGCGAACGGTACCTCTTTCCTATGACGACAGATTTTGGTAACTCTCCCAAGTCAGATCTTTTCAGATTTTGTTATCTGAATAGGTTTCGTTCCATCGAATTTAACTTGATACTTGAACCACTGCTTTCCCGTTGTTCTCATTTCCGGAGTTACTTCATCTTCATGATAGCAATCTTTCCAAAAATCAGCATTCTGAGCATCTTTTCCTTTGTACTCGATAGTCGATAAAACCGTTTCGTTTGTCATTTTAATCTTTTTAAGTTAACAAAAAAAGCCCGATCAACTAAGGGTTTCTCGGGCTTGCATATAAATTAAAAATTAAAAAAGTATGCAAATTAATGTTGAGAAACCTGAAAAGAGCGTTTTTCAAATTGCCATCGAAGTAACTCTTTTCTTACTACAACTAAAAATTCTTTGTTAGTTTCTATAGAGCAAATATAATTAAAAGTTCTATAGAAAAAAATATTTTCTTGTTAAAAAATTGTTAAATTTTATTTATATATAAAATTCAAATTCATTCATATCTGGACTTATCGTCGAGCTTTTTATATTCCTCATCGACACAATCCTTAATTTCTTTAGGTAAATATTGCCAAAAATATGTATTAGCCCCCTGCCAAAGATTATGAGATTCAAGAAGTCTTCTTCGATCTTCTAAAGACATCTCCTGCCAGAATTTTTCTGATCCAGAGGGTTTTAATATTTTTTCAAAAAGAGACATTATTCAATATGAAAAATATCTTTAATAACTTTCTTAAAAGAAGTTTTTGGAAGAGCCCCTGCTATCATTTGGGTTTTACCTTCTATGGGAACAAAAAGAAGGGCAGGTATGCTTCTAATATTAAATGCACCAGCTAATTCATGACTCTCATCTACATTTACTTTATAGATGTCTACTTTTCCTTCAAATTCTTTAGATAGATCTTCTAATATTGGAGCAATAGTCTTGCAAGGGCCGCACCAATCAGCATAAAAATCAATTATTGTGGGTTTTGTTACCTTAAATTCGGATTCGCTTTCAAAATTAAAAACTTTCTCTTTGAAAGTTTCAGTAGTTAAATATTCCATACGTAGTTTATTTATTTTATTTATTCTTTGTATGGCTTATTTTATTGAAGTTTTAATAAAAAATTGTGATTGCGGCGGGGGTCGAACCCGCGTATAAGGTTTTAGAGACCTCTGTTCTAACCACTAAACTACGCAACCAAAATAGCATGGACATCATGTCTATGATAATGTCCATGCTTGTTATTACCATCCGGCCTGTTCTCTCCGTATTTCATCCTCTATCTCCTGACGCCTTTTTTTACGAAGTTCCTCTGGAGTTAGCTTTTTTTCTTCTTCAAGGATTTCTCGCTCTTCCTCTGCAAGCTCTTGTTCGAGCTCCCTTTTTTTGAAATCACTTTTGTAACTCATCTGATAATTTGTTATAAGTTTCAATAGTTTTACTTACCTGAGGTAGAAAGTTTTTAATAGAGTTTTCCTTAGATGACTTTAGTTCAATTTGTTCTAAAGATTTTCCTCTCATTAAACCATAAGCAGCAAACATGATTCTTAATTTTTCTCTGTTAGCCCTGTGTTTCATGGCAGCTACCCAAGGTTCCATTGTTCTTTCCCCTTTGATATAAACTGTCTTTCTCTGATTTCTTAAAAATTTCTGCTCTTCAGAAAGTTTTTTAATATCGCTTTTTAAAGCGTTAATTGCAATTTTATTGATAGTTAAAGTTTCCATGATTATTATTTTATTTGAGTTAAAAAATTAAAGTTGACCTGATTGATGTCCAAATGTCCATATTTTATGTCCATTTAATGTCTAAATAAAATAATTCATGGTTAAGGCGGTCTAATAATCTAGTGTTCCATAGTTCAAAAATTTTAATTTAAATATACAAAAAATCTCATTACCCTTGCGTTAAAGACCCGTTAAATTCACGGAGTGCCAAAGGTAAATGAGAACATAATTTCATAGTTCTTTCAGATGGTTCAACACAAACAGCAGTAACCTGATTATCTAAATCGGGTTCAGCAAAGACTGTATGGTTAAGACCATAAATCTGAAATTTTTGAATAAATCTTTTGAGTTCTTGCTCGTCTTGTACAGATAAGAAAATGAGATAATTGGAATTTATATTCCATTCTCGAGCAATAGAAGAATGTTGATGCTGGAAATCAATTGCCGCATGAGCAGCTTGTACAGCCTGAATTCCTGGGGCTAAATCTCGTCTTGTAATGACGATAAGTTTTGAATGAATCTAGTAATAAAATGGTTTTTTCATAATTTTGTTTTTTAATTAAAAATATCCCTTAAATAATATATATCTTCCGATAATTATGCCGATCCTTATTTATCGACAAAATGTCATAAAATAAAAAAGAAGGGGCTAAATTGACGATAGCCCCTTCTTAATCAATTATTCAGTTTTTGAAGTCCCCTTCATCTTCTTATAAACGAAAATAAGTTTTGTTAAATGTAGGTTAAAAGATTAAGGACATGTTGGTTATAAAAAGAAACAGTGGCAAGGATGATACGTCCAGATTAATCTCATCATCCTATTATTATAGTCAATTTTGCACCAGGCTGGAACCTGTTGTCACTGTCGTGCCCTCGGTGGGACTCGAGCCCACACGCTATTTTATAAGCACCAACTTTTGAGGTTGGTATGTCTACCCATTTCCATCACGAGGGCGATTACAATAAATTAAGATTTTTTAAATCTTTCTTTTCAAGAATTTGAAGAGATATTTTATTTTGTTCAAGGACTTTTTTCATTTTAATTCTATCATTTTCTCTCCAATATCCTTTTATTTCAATATATTGATTATAATCTATGATATAAAAATCCGGGGTATAAATTCTTTTAATTCCCAAGTCATCCATCCAGAAAAAAGAATATTTTAAATCTCCGTTCCCGGGTTTAATCCATTTCAAATTTAATGAGTCCAAATATTGGGCATATTTAAATTCCCAGGATCCTTGAAGATAAATTATTTTATCCCCCTTTTGGTATGGAATCCATTTGCAGTATCCCCCTTTATGAGAAGTGCTTTGAATTAAACTAAGCTTTTCTTTGGTTTTATTTGAATGATGTTTCCCAAAAAAACTCGGAATAACCTTTCCACTATTTAAAGAATCCTTTAATGATTTCGAATATTTTTGAACTCTTTCATCAGTTTCTTTTTTAAGCCCCTTATTCCAATTTTCCCTTCCCTTAAAACGATTTATAGGAATTTTTCCATTTCTATGAATTAAACAATGAGAAAAATGGGCATTTAAAGAATTTTGTTTTTCAAATTTCCTCCCGCATTTGCAAATATACATTTTAGTTTATATATCTTCGCAAACGCCCTAGATTATGACAAATATTCGAAGAACGATAAAAAAGAAAAGGGGAAGTTTAATCTTCCCCCCCGAGAACCTTGCGCTGGTTGCTCTTGCTCACGGATGCCATTCCTACATTGACTGAAGCTAGCCGAAAGGTCCAATATGCCGGAACCTTGCAGTACACCGATTTTGTTTAGGGGAAAGGTTTAAAATCCCCAAGCTGAAAAATCAGAAACGTAAAAACCCTACCACCGCATCAGTCTCGTGGCCAGACCCCTATCACGCTGTGGAAGCGGTACTCTCATTTTCTTAGGATAAAACGAGAACGTAAAAAACCCCTATTTGCTCATAGGTGAGGACCATCTCATGCGCTGGTCGGCAGGCATCTTCGGACCTCCTTCTGAAGGAGTATCCTTAGGGGCTACCCCATCGCGGACTTTCACCGCGCATCTACCCTTTATGATCACTATTATGATAGAGCCATCCTTTCTTGTAGCCGGTGGGACGGGGCGTATAAATCAAAATATGAAAGATCGTTTGTTTGTAATTGTAGAGCAAATATACAAAAAGATCTGATTAGATAAAAATATTTCTTGTTAAATTCCTGTTAAATTATTTTTCTCTTTCAAGAAGAAATAAAGGAACTTTACCTTGGAGAATTTGATAAAAATCGGTACCTGCTTCAAGCATATCTATATCTCCTTTATCATAATACCATGCTATTTCGGATGGAAACTCTTCTAATCTTTTAAAAAGTTTCATCAATTCTCTTGCAGATGCTGTATTAAAATATTCTAAGTATACAGACATCTTTAAGAGATAATTTGGAGATTTTCGATACCTATCAAAGAAAGAATGTAGTTCTTCAAAAAATTTAGAAGCATCTTCTGGGATACATCTTCCTTCGATATTCAAAATTCCCTTATTGCCATTAAAATAAACATGAGGGGTTTTAGGGGTTGCCTCATATTCGAGGATTTCAAAAACCATAGTACTTTTATTTTATTTATCCCTCAATTTGCCCGACGGATGGGATTCGAACCCATGTTTCCGGCTGGTGCCGGAGTCCTAGGCCACTAGACGACCGAAGTTAACCCCGTAGATCTCCCTGCCAGGATTTCTTTAGAGACCACCCATATACCCCCTACTGATCTGGCAGGACCATTCAGGAATACGCCAGGTGGATTTAGTCGTGAGCACGGGGGTCGAACCCGTGTTTCCGGCTTGAAAGGCCGACGTACTAAGCATACGCAACCAACTATACGAACCCACGAAAAAAGCTCGAATCTCGAGCTTTCCTATTCAATACATTAGAATTTATTAAAAGGAAGCTACCTTAATAATTTTAAAAGGAAGAGAAATTTCTTCTGAAAAGAATTTAGCTATTTCTTCCATATCACGATCTTTTTCCTCGCAAAGCCATTCAATGGATATAACCTGATGCTTTTCCTTAAATATCTTCAAAAGACCATAAAGAAATTTTAGAGATGAAGAATTAAGATACTCAAATCCAATCTTTATGGAGAATTTTCTTGAAGGTATTTCAGAAATGCTATCCAAAATGGGCTTCCAAAATTCTAAAGAATTACTGGGATATGATCTTCCTATAATTTCAAGTTCCCCTAATTCTGGATCTAAGAAAACTTTAGGTGTTGATATTGTAGCTGGGATATTCATCTCTAAAAGTTTTAATTTCCATAGTAAATATACGAAAAAAATCAATAGAAAAAAAACTTTTTTCAAAAAATTTCAATAATTAATGCAAAAAAGTGCAGATAGTGGGACTCGAACCCACACGCTCAAAAGAGCACAGATCCTCGGTCTGTTCTGTATACCATTTCCAGCATATCTGCTTATACCATAACCTTCTCCTATTTCCTTTAACCCAGTTAACGCGCTAACTTACTTGGGACACTCCGTAAAATGGAATGATGTATAGGTGGGCTGCTAACAGCTTCTTAGCAGGGCTATGAATAGTAGCCGGTACGGGATTCGAACCCGTGATCTCCGCCGTGAAAGGGCGATGTCCTGAGCCATCTAGACGAACCGGCCAAATTTAAATTTTCCCTTTTAAATTTACTGTATTATCAGGCTTACCCCAGAATTCAACTTCTCCTGTTTCCTCAAATCCCATGGACTTAAAATAAGAAACTAAATTTTTATTTGCAAGGGATACTTGAACTTCTGTTCCTTTTTTCATTCGAGAAAATAAGGTGTTTACCATTTCCTTAAATTTTCCTTGTCTTCGAAATTCTTTTTTGATATAGCTTCCCATGAAAAGCAATAATCCATCGGGATATTTTTCATCAACGATAACATCAAAATCAATAAATCCAAAAGGCGATTCAAGTCTCATATTTTTAAGTTTTTTCCGCAATATGTTTCTGTTTGACTATGACAGTTTGGACAAATCATTCTTAAATTTTCAAGTTTATGATTATGAGAATCCCCATCTATATGATCTAATTGCATATTTAAAGGAAGATTATTCCAATTTTCTATACTGCAAATTTCACATTTGTTCTTTTTAATCCCTTCTTTAAGTAATCTTTTTTTAAGTTTTAAAGTCTGATAATATGGATGTTTCCCCTCCAAAATTTCATTTAAAGGAATTTTTTCTGCTCCTCCTTTATGAATTTTTTTATCTGACCATTTTATACCTAATTTTTTTGCTCTTCTCCATAAAGAAACTGTAGTCATATTTAATTCTGCTGAAGCTTCATGAAGAGTAATATGTTTCTTAAAGATTTCTAAGATCTCTTTATCGGTGATTTTAATTTTTCTCTGAACCATAGTTTTTATTCTATATATTCAAAGACAGAATTAAAATCTTTGCATATTACATTGTGGGCCGAGGAGGATTTGAACCTCCGAACCTAAGGAGGAACGGTTTTACAGACCGCCGCGTTTAACCACTTCGCTATCGACCCAAATTAAAGGTTTTTCAATAATTTCAAAATATGTTTCAGAGGGACTAACCTCATAAATATCATTTATTTCTAAAACCCTTAAGGAAGATATATCTTCGGGGTTTCCTATAACTCTTTTATCACCAATTTGGTTCATAGTTTTCGATTTTAGTCGAGGTGAGAGAACTCGAATCTCCGACCCCCTGCACCCCATGCAGGTGCGCTAGCCAACTGCGCCACACCTCGATTTTTTAGGAATATTTCTACCCCTAAAGGTAAATGTTTGGGAATGACAATTTGGACAAAGAATTTCGAGATTTTCTAATTTATTATTCTTTTTGTTTCCATCGATATGATTTAATTCCATAACTAATGGATTTTCAAACCAAATAGATTCTTGTCCGCATTTTTCGCATTTATTCTTTTTATATCCTTCCCTAATTAATCTAATTCTTAATTGACCCGATGACATCCCAACTTTTCCAGAAAAAACATCTTTTAGATTCTTTTTGGATTTATAAATTCCTTTTCCCGCTGTATTCGGATTATAAATACCTAATTTTATAGCATATCTTTTAAAAGTCATGTGAGGAATTCCTGCTTTTTTAGCAGCTTCAGACATACTTAAAGAAGTATTACAGGATTCAATAATGATTTTTTCATCCATGGTAAGCATTTTTAATATTATAGTAATGTGCTTACCGAAAGTTTTGTACTCCTGGTCGGGGTCGAACCGACACGGTCTTTTGGACCAATGGATTTTAAGTCCATCGCGTGCTACCAATTTCGCCACAGGAGCATAAAGTAGAGAAAATCAGAAGAGATTAACAGACGGATTTGAACCGCATAGTTTGAACCAAAATCAAATGTGAAACCATTTCACGCGAAGTAACTCTTTCTTTTACTACTACTTAGTGGATATAAAGGGAATCGAACCCTTGACACCATCTTCGGAACCCGGACTTATTCGATTGCTGTAACCATCTTTATGAGTCACCGTACAGGTCAGCATCCGAGCCTGAGCCCTAATTATACCCATTTGTACCCTCGGTGGGACTCGAACCCACACTCCTTCGCGGAACTAGATCCTAAATCTAGCGAGACTGCCAATTCCTCCACGAGGGCATGTTTGTCGGGGAAACACGACTCGAACGTGCAAAGGAACTAAGCCACCCGGTTCCAGGCCGGGACCGCTACCATTTACGGACTTACTCCCCGAATTCTTTAATAAATCTTTTAACCTGAGTATGAGATACATTCCATTTTTTAGAAAGAATTGTAAGCCATCCCCTAGATTTATTAATGTTTTGAAAATCCTCTTTTCGAAGTTGAATCTCGTCTGAGGATAATTTATTAGCATTATTTTTGGAAATTAGATCCTTAGTATGCTGGGATAAAATCTTTCCCTTTTGATCATAATTCCATCCTTTACTTTTTATTATTCCTTCCTTATAAAGAGTTTTTAAGGTTTTGGAAATATTTTCTCCTGCTTTTAATTTAATGTAGGGATTTCGATTAATATATTCCCATCCGCCCAATCCCCCCTTCATTAAATTATAGCAGTGAGTATCCAATAAAAGATTTTCATTAACTATTTCTGCTTCAAAATTTAATGCTTCTTGATAAGTATCAAAAAAGAATAATATATCTTTTTTAAAATTTTCCTTACCGTATTTTTTTATAGCGTATTTTATTCTTTTTCCGGAACCCATATAACCATCTTCAAGATTATTAGTTTTATGAACTCCATAATAAAAATTGCCATTTATTTTATTTTCAACTCTATAAAAATAGTTTACCATTCGAACCCATGTTTGTTTATTATATGTATTCGAGAGTGAAGAGTTTTAAATTTAAACTGAGAAAGTCGTAAAGAGCGTTTTTCTTTAGCGCGTCTACCAATTTCGCCATATCCACCGAAGCGAATAGAGGGGCTCGAACCCCCACGCCATTAAGGCACCTGTTTCCAAGACAGTTCGAAGTAACTCTAAACATTACTACAGTTTTGTTGTCCTCCCAGGGCTCGAACCTGGAGTCTCCTGATCCAGAGTCAGGCGTATTAGCCAATTCTACTAAAGGACAATGAAAAAATAGGATGGACCGAATGGCCTTTTTAAGGAGATATTTTCACGTGACTATCCCCTCCTATCTTAGTGCAGATACGAGGACTCGAACCTCGACTATCGGTGATCTTCCTTACTTACTGCTTTTATGATCACTTATTAAACAGCTTTTAAGAAGGCCGATCTCCCGTTTCTCATCTGATTTGACTGTTCTAGAATTCAATCCAGATTACTAAACAGGGGCGTTTACCCTTTCGCCATATCCGCTTTATTTTTTGCCATATCTCCATCCTTGCGGAATTTGATCTGTATTTTTTATTTTCTTAATTTCTTTTCCGTTTGTAATCCATTTAGTTCCAAATTGGGAATTTTTATTACCTTTTTGATAAGTATGTCCTTTATGTTTTAAAGACATTTGGATTTTAGTTTCTTCAGAATGGGTTTTATCTTTAAATCCCCAATTATCCGGAGGGGATAAATTTAATTCATGAAATCTCTTAGCTTGTCTTTTCTTGTGCCATTCTAAATAAATTGGATCTTTCCATTGGGATTCTAATCCTGCAGTAGTACATTTTTTATGATGTTCTTCATTTATAAATCCCCCGGATCCCCCAGATTTTAAATTCATGCAAGAAGGATCTTGCAAAAAAGACTCATTAACTATTTCCTTTTCTCTTTCAAAAAGTTTTCCCTTATCTTCAAAGAACTCTAATCTTTCAATTTTAAAATTTTCTATTCCATACTTATTAATAGAATATCTTAAAATTTTTCCAGACCCTAGATAACCATCATTAAGATTATCTGTTGAATGGACCCCTATATAAAATTTACCATTTATTAAATTAGTAGTTTTATAAAGAAAGTGAAATTTCTTTTTTTCTCGTCTTGGCATATAGGTTTTATTCTATATATCTTCAAAACGAGGCGAAAAAGACGCAGTGCCGCCGGAGGTACTCGAAACCTCTAGCTGGGGTTTTACAGACCCGTCTTCTGCCCTGGATCGTCGGCATTTAAAATAAACTTCTGGGGTAGGTTATTTATGTATAAAAAGTTTATTTTGTCGGGGTGGCCGGGCTCGAACCGACGACCTTATGGTCCCAAACCATACGCGCTACCAACTGTGCTACACCCCGAATTGCCAGGCTTTCTGTTACCACCCTGGTTAGGTAAGATAGAATCAGTTCCGGAACTGTCTATCGCGCTTCGTTTCATGCTTGAACGTTACTGAGCAGAGGAGGTACGGCACGCTTCGTTGCCCCGAAAGGAATCGAACCTTTACTGACCAAGATCCAAAGTCTTGCGCGCTACCGTTACGCAACGGGGCAAAGTTTTAAGGGAAATTGCATCTTTTTAGTATAGAAACCTATAGATTCCGTAGAGATAGTCCATAGGGTTCGGTCCTACCGTTCCTATTTCATTCTAACTCGATGCAGGCGAATGGCAAGAAGCTTTTCAGCTTGTTAAATCGGAGATGCATCGTCCTATTAACCTCTCTACTGCTATCCATTCAAATCCCTAATCCCTTAGAGCCGACTGGGGGACTCGAACCCCCGGGACCGTTAGGTGCGGGTTTACAAAACCCGTGCTGTCGCCACTGAGCCAAGTCGGCATAAACTGAGAAAACCGAAAGAGTATTTTTTCTAAATTATTCCGGTGTGTTTGTATCTTTCACCATTCCCCCAAAAAAGCTGGTGGGGGAAGAAGGGTTTTCACCTCCAAGCTCCGAAGAGCGCCGAATTTACCAAATTGTCGAAGTAACTCTTTTCATTACTACAGTTTAAAAGTTAGTTGAGAAATTTGATTCGAGTGTCTTTTTTTAGAATTACGATCTACGAAGTAACCCGCAATCTTACTACAACTTAGAGACGAGGGTGGGATTCGAACCCACGTGTGCGAATGCAAACGGTTTTGCAGACCGTCCTTTTCAACCACTCAAGCACCCCGTCAGGGAAACCAACATGTCAAAGATCGATGGGACTAAAAAAGTCCCGAATTTTTTAAGGACCCGGGACTTTTGATTACACAGAACATATCAGACAATCAAACATCCCAATCCTGAAGACCATATTGTAAAGCAACCGATAAATCAAGCTCCGGGTTTTCTCGGAGATGTTGTATCGTTGAAGCTATCACCTCGGCCTGCAAGCCATAAGGAGCTGCTTCATGTAGAGCTTGACCAATCAAGTCTACTGCTTCCAACAATGTATGATCTTTTTTTGCCATTAATAAAAATGTTGTTTTTTATTTATAGGGCAAATATATGAAAAGATCTTAAAGAACAAAAACTTTTTCCGTTAAAAGTTCGTTAAAATAAAAAACCCTCCTTGGTTGTCCGAGGAGGGTGAAGAATGTATCTAGTATGAGAACTTTCTACTTTTATCGGTACACCCTCTCAGAAACTCCACATGGGAGTTGCTCCTGTGTTAAGGTTAAATTTAGGGTCGGATAATATGATAGAAAATTTCTCATCTAATTTATATCTTGTAATGTATATACTCGCGAAGAATGAAAAAGTTTTGTTACTTAGCGTAAAAATTTTCAACCATTTCTATTTCTTCTCTTTTTTCTTCAATCCTGATATTTAATGTTTCTTTTACTAGTTCCGGGTTTATAACACCTTTTGATTCGACCAATTTCGTGTAAGCTGTAGCTAATCTCATGCATCCTGCTAATTGATCGGAATTTGTACATGAATCTATAATGCTAAAAACTTTTTTAATAGGAACGAGGTTTTCCATATATTAAATTATTTTTCTATATATTCATTAATAAATTCATCAGAATTGCTTCCATATTTTTCAACATTAATATTATTATTAATAATGAAATTAAACCAATCTTTTTCCATTAAATCAACAGATTTTAATTCTTGATTTCTGTGTCTATCCATTAACCATCTAACAAAAGGCCAATTATTGGCTATTTCTAAAACAAGACAATTTCGATTATATTTAGTTTGTTCTGGAGGGATTTGATCTTCAGATTTAGGAGGGAAAAAATCCCGGAAAAATACGTGTGCCATTTATTTCTTTCCTCCAAAAATATCCCCAAAATTACTAAAAATATCTTTCATTGAATTAGAATCAATCTTTCCATTACTTGATAAAAAATGTTCAGAACATGATTTGATCACGATATAATGATATTCGGATCCATATTTCTTTTTACAAAAATCCTCAAGCTTTGATTTTGCATGTAGCTCAGAAAGACAATTTTTTACAATCATTTCTTTTCCGAAGAAATTCTGAAGCATACAATGTACTTCGTACTTAATGAGAAATGCTTTATACATGTCTTTAATATTTAAAGACAAATATACAAAAAATTACTTTAGAAAAAAATTATCTCTGTAAATTTTTCTTAAATAATCTTGCAAAAAGTCCTTTTGTACACTTTTGAGCTGCAGCTTTTTTCTCTAGATTTTCTGGAGTTGAATCAGCATCAATAGTTGTCCAAGCTTCCCATTGAGAACCCCAATCAGAAAATTTGAGATAAGTATATCCTTTATCCCCCCATGCAGTACTCCATGAATTTCTAATGATGAATGAATCCTTTAGCCATCCAGCTACACAAACTGCGTGACCTCCGATCATTTGCTGACCTGTAAAATCAGGTTTCCAGAATTCCATTTTTTCTGGATTATAAACTGGAAATGCAATATAACAAGGTCCATTTGCAAAAAGAGCTTTCTTTAATCCATCTAAGAGATCTATTCTTGCATACCCGGCTATTTTATATTTAGCTGCTTCATCACGAAGCTCTGCATTAAGAGTTTCCTCATTGAGATCTTCAAGTTTTCCATAGGGATAATGCTTTTCGGGAACTATACCAACTTTATTTAAAATTTTCATAGTATCCCTTGGAGTCATTCCTTCCATTCCATAGGATTCCCTTAAGTTATAAACAAACTGAGGAGACATATATCCTTGAAATCCCACATCGACTCTTTCTTGCCAATCTTTCATAGCAGCTGCTGTTTGAGCTGAGCAAGTTCCTTGAGCCCCCTGGTCCCTAATAGCGGGCATTTCTGGGCGAAGATCATAAGTTTCCGGAAGAGTAACATCTGCTGGATAAACAGTACTTAATAAAAAGTCTCTTTCGTCTACAGGACTTCTCTGTAGGTTAAATTTATAATTGGTCATTAACATAATAAAGAATTATTTTCTATATTTATTCAACAACAAAAAACCCCCTTATGCAGGGGGTTTGAATTCAAAAGGATTTTATTTAAAGGTTAGATGCTAATAAAATTGAATCGGATTGTATTTTATAAGGAGAAAAGAAATCCAGTATTTGCTGATCATCCAATTCCATAATCCCCTGATAAGTAGCTATTTCGGTCTTCATATTAATTTCCAAAATATATTTTCTAAGGCTACTTTCATAAGTAGGGGATGTTGCGTATCGGGATCCCTTATAATTAACATATCCTCTATCTCGTGTTAATTGAATAATATCTTTCTTTATGGTATCCCCAGAAGAGGTAATTTTAATGAGATATTTTTCAGTAACAAGTTTTAGATAAGGCTCTATAGATTCATTTGGATTACTATATCTGTGCTTTATTTGCCCATCATCGTATGTACCAACATTCCATACAGAATTAGTTTGAGCAGCAAGACCTTTAGTCCCCATGTGTGATTCTAATAAACCTTGAGCAATAACAAAAGAAACATCCATTTGATATTTATCGCATAAATCGACTAACATTTTTGGATCTATCTTTGTTCCTGGAGCAGCAATTTGAAGATAATTTTTAACTTCTTCAATAAGTTTCGTATTAACTCTTTCTTTAATAGAGGTAATATAGACAACATTTTCCGTTTCCCTTTCATTATCCATAGCAACCAGGGGTGATTCGGTAAAGGACCCAATTACTATGCTAATATAAAAAAGAGCTATTAATATAATAACTTTCTGAAAAAACTTTTTAATCCTTTTGAATCCATTAAAAGCAAGCAAATCTTGTTGGGGATTTGATGTAGTCTTGTCCTTTCCTCGAGTTTGTTTCTTTAATTGTTTCATAATCATTTTTTTAGTTTAACATCGAAACCCTTTTTTTAGCCAAAAGCCATCCCATCGATTTCCAAAGGGTTTTTATTTTAACAGAGATTTGAAGTTTCAGTCTGTAAATAATTTCATTGACTGAATTAAACTGTCCTCATCTGCATCATGAGGCATATCTTGAGTTTCTGATTGTTCGATCTCTTCTTCAATAATTTCTTCTATATATCTCGAAGAAGATATTAAAGGTTCATTCTCTTTCAAAGTTCTAAGAATCATATAGGCTTTGTCTTTTACCTTTCCATCTACAAGTTTCTTTATCTCAAATGCAGGAAACTCATCATCTTCAATAAGTCTAAGAATAGTTCTTTCTCCTTCACCCTCCATTAAAATATAAGTTCCGGCGGGTTTTCCTTTTATAAAATTCCTAACATCTTTAGAAAAAACTCCTCCCTTACCCCGGAGCCATTTTTTAAAAGATTCGGCAGTCATTGCAGAAGGAAGATCTATTCTAACCATGTTTTCCTCTTCTATAGATAAAACAACTCCGTCTACTGAATTAGGACAAATATCTTTTATATTAAGATTATTTAGAGTATAATTCAATATCTTCTCCTCTGATTTCTGTTTTGATGCCATGTATATAGGTTTTAATTATTTAAATTCTTTTATCATTTTTTGAAACTCATTCATCTCTTTTACCATTTCTTCTGGAAAAAACTTTATAGCATCCCTTACTTGTCTTGGATCTTTCTGATAAAATTTGCAATACTCTGAAATAGTTTCATTAGATATTTTTACTTTTTTCTCTTCTTTTTCTTGATTCTTTTTTACCCCTTGCTGATACATCCAATATGGGGTTTTTTGATATTGCTTTCTTAAGAATCTTTGCCACCAGTCTATGACAGATTCCATATTAATTCTAATGTGCTGAAGTAACTGAGCTTGAATAGGAAAATTAATAGCAAATCTTCTCTGTAGAATAAAAAAATTAGATCTTTTATCTCCTTTAGTCAAATCCCTATATTGAGCAGGGGATTCAAATATTATTTTAGAAACTTCAAAGGGACCCATTTATTTTTATAAATTTAAATTCTTTGTAATTATTCTTATAAGCTTTTCTGGAACTCAAATTGAATTTTTCAATTGCTTCTTTAATAGTAGATAACTTAATAACCGTTCCATCTAAATAAATCATTTCAATATAATAAGATCTTTTTTTATTTTTTGAATTTTGCCTTCTTTTAATTGCATTTTCTATCCCAAATATTTCTTCCCACGTTTTATTTTTAAAATTAATACATATTTTATTTTTTGTTTCTTCTGATAAGTGTTTATTCCTATTCGGGCTTTTTCTTCCTTTCATTCCATTTTTTTCTCCGGATATTAAAAAACCTTTTTTATGCATGGGATTTTTTTCTCCTATGAATCTTTCCCTCTGATATTTTTTCCTATTGATAGCTCTTTCCTTACCCAATATTTCTTCCCATGTTTTTCCTTTATTAGGATTTTTTCTTCCCCTTTCAGATCCGCCAACTCCGCCTTTAACCATATTATAAGAAAGCAGGTCATTAATAACTTCTTCAGTTATAAATTCCTTTTCTTTTTGATTTAATTCCTCTAAGCTTTTACATTTATAAAGTATTTCCTTTTT
>Ga0302237_1001317_pt1 | contig 18006 bp, 15 predicted proteins | sample AAG_UR_Ala_MG_FD_193530 | JGI IMG/M metagenome (GOLD analysis project Ga0302237, IMG submission 193530) | Enriched activated sludge microbial communities from anaerobic digester in WTTP, New Holstein, Wisconsin, United States - AAG_UR_Ala | ecosystem: Engineered > Bioreactor > Anaerobic >... | reverse complement strand
GGAAGAACTTAAGTTCACCTGCACGCCACTTTGCCTTACGAGCAATCTTGTTCATTTCCTTCAAAGGATATTCTGCAACATCCGGAAGTGTATCTGCATCAATGATACGATTGTATGCTTTTCTTTTAAAGCTTTATAGAGGATATCGATTGTGTTCTTGCCAAGATTATATCCCACTTCGTACAGATATGAATCATCAAAAGGTCCATCATGGTTGAAAAGATCGATGATTGCATCAAGTCTACCATTTACGAGTTCGATAACAACATCTTTATCCATCAATTCTTCGACTGGTACAGATTCCAGAACATCGTTTTCGAATAAACCTCTTTGTGCTTTTAACATTCTAATTATTAAAGTAGCAGCATCACCCTCATATGTTCGAGGGAACATATATAAACAGTGTCTTATTGTTGATGACATTATATCCAACACATTATACAAGTCTTCCAAAATGAGTTTCTCTGAATCGAATATCGACTCAAGTGTGTCGATAGTGATATCGATTTTTCTATGGACTTTTGCTATTAAAACTTCGTCGTCAATGTCCTCAAGAAAGAGTACCTGACAGATCTCTTTGAATTTATCTAATATTTCTTTCATTTTTATATTCCTTTCTTGTATTCCGATTTAACTGTAGAAATCGTATACATCATTCATTGATGACGCAGTTATGTCTCGCAATATAGCATCAATGAGTTGCTCTTTCTCAGCTTCATCTGGTACATGAAGATATTTGTCTCCTGTGTATATTGGCGAAAACGATTCTGCGTAAATGTTGGCGATAGAATAATTGATATCTTTTTCGATATCAAGGAATATTAAGTTACATTTTTCAAACGCTTTGCTGTGTTTTAGTAACCATTGATATAGATGTGGTGCATGTTTCATCAAAGTAGAGATTATCAATTTCACTTTTGATTTATATTGTACTAGCGGTGGTGCTGTGATTCTAAATTTTGTATATCTATGATGTGTTGGGAAACAATATTGCCTTATCTCTTCCAGCATACGAACATCGTTAAAGAAACTGATGATCTGATCAACTTCCGCATTCGTCGGATCGTAGCATGATATGTTAACACATAGCTTGTCAAATCTATACACTAAATCACTGACATGTTCCTTGATGTTGTATACACGAATATCATCAAAACTTTTACCCCATGTATTATAGACATACAATTCAAGTAGTGTCATATGATATGAGTACAACCATTCAAACGGAGTCTTTTTGTAAACCATTGGAACATAGTATATGTTAACCCACTTTGGATATACACTATTATTGCATTTTGGTTCTGGTCGTCTTATTGGTTTTGGCTGTGGCACAGGATATCTCGTCATAATATTAATAATGTACCAATAACAATGAAAAGGAACATTATCTAGAACGATGGCAGTTCCACTATCAGTTCGATATCCTTGTACATCTATATTATATTGATCTATGATGAGTTTAATCAAATCGAGTCGGTATTTATATTCAGCTTCTTCTTGGTCAGTGAGGTTGCTTGTTGCTGCAATAATAATTTTGTGATGTAATTCATGGGTGCATACTAAATATACACCATGATGATCAAATTGGTATATTGTTTCCAACCATTCCCAAGAACCTTCCACTGACGACACTTCATAGAAATGATGGTATAGTCCCAACAACAGGGAACCATAATTGGGTTCCCCACGTTTGATTGGTGTTTTATCAGTAAGATATCTTATCACTCGATAAATTGTTATACACACTTCATAAGGTAAATATATCATGTTTATCCTCCTATTACGATAAAGGAAAGATATTTTGCGTAATCTACATACTTCTTTCCTTTAATGGTTAATGGATAGAATGCAGTGTATTCTGTACGCGGAAATACACGTTCGATAATGAGATCATCGTCATCCGATAACCAAACAATGTATCCTTCATTATCGTATACGGCACCTCCTAGATACTTCATGTAATTACGAATTTGCAATTCGTTCAGTATCATGAGAGGCGCATCTTCATCAACTAACGATGTGCGATAGGGTTGACGAATTTTTGTCAATGTACCTAACTTGGTACAATGAACTGTGTAAGCTTCATGGTCACTTGGTAAATGAACGGGTTCTTGTTTGTAGAATGGGTGCCAATGCCATGAAGGATCCGTTATGAGATCCTTTGTGACTTTGTGTTCAAATTCGGATGGTTTGCAGAATCGTGTGTCTGTAATTTTGACCACCATATCCAAAGTCAATTGTTTAATGATTACTTTTATCAGATCCATGGATTATAATGCCTCCTTATAAATAATAGCAACTTTGCCATTTGTAAACGGTGTTTCAATACCAACATTGTATTCATTAAACATGTTGGATATTTCGTATGTCACTTCAGGAAAAGTAATTGATGACTGATGTTTCAATACTGACGTACATGCCGACTGATTGAAACCATATTTCTCAACCATCTGTCTTGCGGTTAACGATTCATTGTTCTTGACCGTTTTCTTTGTTAAACGATCTAAACGCCATCGTTTTACAATGTATCGTTTGGTCGGTGTTTCGATCTGGAATGTGCCCCAGTCGTTAAGCCACCATGTAACATTGAATGAGTTGTCTGCAGTGGTTCGCATAACGATCAGTGTGAATGGTGTATCGCATCCCATGAAATTGAATGATGATTGGAATATGATATAATTGGACTTCTTGATTTCGTCCATTATAAATCTGAGCATGTATTGTTTTATGTTGTTTTTGGATCCTGTATATTCACAGGATCCAATGATTTTATGTTTTTCATTCATGATGATTTACGCCTCCTGGTTCGGATGTTAGGTGCCATTGATTCATATAATTTAACGGCTTCGGTTATATTATATATTCCACCAGGTTCGAATGATTTTGTTATCAGTTCATATCGTGCAAACATTCGATACTGTTTAACGTTCTTCGAGATTGGTTTAGCCATGAATATTTTATATAAACCGAACTTTGCAAAATCATTAGCATCATAGTCATCCGGTTCCGTGTATGATTTATAAATGTATTTGGATCCATGTTTTTCATAAACTACATCAATACATTTTAAAACCATGCCACGGGAATTGCATTCCGCCAATTCCCATATGAATGTTGGAATGCTTTTTGCGATATGGATTTCTTTAAAATCAATATCAAATACGTGGGTTTGAGTTTTGTCTTTGTGTGTTCGTTTCATTTCATATCGACATGAATCCTTGGTCGACATTATAAGATTGAACTTATATGTGACCGATTCACCGTGTTCTGTGACAGTGCGTTCTGCAATATCAAGTGTTGTCATCGTTGCCTCCTTTATGGCCATACATTGATTATGTTGTTGACAAAATCTATATTTTTTACCATGTCATCATAATCTTTGAATGCCACCGAGTTAGTGTTTGACGTCATCGGCATGATTTCAAATTCGTCGGCGATGTCCAGAACTAACTCACAATATTCATTATTGGAATTGAAATAATTAAACTTCAATGCGTTTGAGTTACCTGATGCATAACTCGCATATATGCGCACATGATTATACCACACCACATACGGAAATCCAACTCGTAATACGGTATGATCGATCACCATCTTTTTGATATTTAATAATTTATTATTATCCATTTTAGTTCATTCCTTTCATTCGTGCAACCGCACGTTCAAAATGTGGTATGTATGTTTGGTTGTGGTTTACTTCATCACTCTTCTTGATGTAATGAGAAACAACCACGAGTCTGTTTTTTGTCATTGTATACAGTAATCGCAACTGATTATTGTTTGCTCGACATTTGTACACGTAGAAGCCTCCGATGATGTCATGGATTATGACATCATCATTGAATACAGTATCGATGGTTTTGCCTTGTTTCTGATACTGTTCGAAACGTTGTTGGAGTTTTTTAATTCCAATATCGATACAACGTTTGTTATTCGGGTTTGCTTTCTTGTAAGTTGGATCAAGAATCACAACTTTCATTAGGACTCTCCTCTCTTAAATCACCATCGTCATCATCAATATAATCGACGAATTCACATGACGACTGACTATCGTCTTTAAATGTGTATTCTGATTTACCTTTGAATGACTCTGGTTCGTTTTTCACCTGGTCAATCAGATCCAACATCTGAAGGTGGTTATAGCAACGATAAAACATCATACCGTATGCATATACATCACGTACCCTTACGTCACAATAATATGTACGATACTGATCCGTGAATGATGATTTCACCGTTACAAAACTAACATGTCCTCCGGAAGCGGATACACATATTGAATACGATTCATTTCCCTCTTGTGACATTTCTTTTTTCTTAGGATGTGAACCCCAATTTACGAGATATGGGGCTCCCGGAACGAAGTACGATGTGAATGCTTTATACGTTTCCACATAAAAATCTTCGAACTTATTCAATTTCCGATATGGGGAGAATGTTCCTATTTTGGAAACTAATGTTTTACCACTCAGCTCATGATACCATGAAATCATCTCATCAATAATTTCTCCCAATGTAAGCGATGGTTTTATCTCGTTGGAGTATATCTTCCAATGCCGTGTAGCGTCGCCAAATTTCATGCATACTACATTATTGACTGCACGACTCTCATCATCCATGTTGATATTAATATCTTTGACTCCAATACAAAACAGGAATCCTTTTTGGAAACACCATTGTGAGGACATCAGTGAATGAAACACAATGGGTTCATTATCAACAATCATTGTTGCTTTTTCGGATTCGATGATGAGAGGCTTTTCAGTCGTTATGACGATAACGTCTCCTGAATTGTTCTTTTCAATTACGAATGGTTTAATGTACATATTTATTTCCTCCTTATTGTACATTTAATTAGAAGCATTCTCAGGTTGGAATGAGTTTATAGATTTGACAAATTTTCAATGAAAATGTGAAAGTTTTGTCTAATCATTATTTGGTTTTAACCCAACCAAACTTTGATATTATTTTCGATTTCTGACTGTGGGGTCGTACTATCGTTGATGATGATAATATCTTCCATATTATTCACCTCCGTAAAAATATTCCTGAGTTGCTTCTACAAAATAATATATATACGGAATGATGAAATATTAGCGGGGACGAGCCCCGCTAACAATCACTCTTCTTTCACAATATCAGTCATTTCAATATACGATGTTAACTTTCGGACAATGTATTCAACTTCAATGTCGGGGAACGTGTTACAAACATTAGTCACAATGGTTTCAAACATGTCTCTGTTTGGTATTCGTTGTTTACCCGCAAGACCGATTATTTGTTCAATCTGATCGGTCATGACTCCTTCGATCTGTTTTATTTCATCCGGTAATGGATAATGTCTCATATTTATTTTTTCATTCAATGCAGTGTTAAATGATTTAAGGACGTCGTTAAAACCCGTTGATAAAGATTCAACATCCTCATGCATGTCATCAAATAACGATGACAGAGTCGATTCATGGCGCATGATTTCATACATATAACGTTTAATATCATTGAAATCATCAATGGTTCTTTTTCGTATAATTGATGTTTTAATCATCAATGTAATATTGATGATAATACTGATGGAAGATGCGATAATGCAAATGAGTTCTGTTGTAGTCATAATAACTTCTCCTTTAATTTAAATAATAAGAAAGTAGGTGTTTCTATAATGATTAGTTCTTTCGAGAAATACATTAAAGCTGCAATCGATGCCAAGAAATATTCTGTTGTATGTGAAATGGCAAACGTTGTGCATTCTGATAAGAACCACATTAACATTATGACATATCCCGGTAAGGATGTGCGAGTTTATAAGAACCGAGATGATGAGGTTCAGATACTTTGTCCAAAGAACATTTCATATGTTCAAGAGAGCAATCTCAGCAAGGCAATATCAACTGGTACAATATTTGATGATGCTGATGAGGTTAATAAGTATGCTGGATTCATTGTCAAAACCAAAATGCCAATTGATGCGATGACCAATAAAGGATTGGAGAATCCTTATAAACTGAGAGAAGTTGTTGGTTCAACGATTGGTGTTATGAATGAAGACGGCGAAGTCGATGTGTCTGATGCCGATGTCGATAATGGTAATAACATCATTGATGATCTGTTGGAAAAAGACAGTAAGGAATTCAAAGATGTGAAAAACGTTGTTGATGATTATCTGGATAATGAAGATCATGAATTCGGTTACGACACTGATTTTACATATGATATCCAGAAGCTTCGTGAAGAAATCCAAAACTTCAAAGACGCTGATATTTCTCCCGAAGATTCAATCACCGATGCTGATTGGGTTGATAACTGGGGATCATCATCTTCTATCATGGGTGATTATGAGGATGATACACCTGATAAGGATGAAGACGACATTGAAGTGTCTGACGATGATTCTGAGTCTGAAGACCCTGAAATGGCATTTGAAGAATCATATAAAGATACAGAAATCGGTTATAAATTCAAAGAGGAATGTGGTGCTGGATGCTTTAATAAAAATCCTTCTGCGGGTGGTAATGTAAATGTTGCAATGGAAGAATCCGAACCTGCGGTTCCTGGAGATCCTAATACTGTACCAAAACCAGTAATGTCATCTGGTTCCGACATACAGGAATCTGATTCGCCTGTGGAAACACCATCAGTTACTCCACCACCAATGAACAACACGGCTGGTGAACCAAACGGTGGTAAAAAGATGAAACCTGAAAACCCTGATGATCTCAATTCATCACCCGATACCGCGGATACTCATGCTCCTGTAATGTCTGCAGTAAAGATGGAAAGTTTCCAAGAAGGGTTTGGTTTACTCCGTCCAAAGAAACTCAAAGCAATTGACATCCGTTCAATTGTATCATATGTGACGGTTGAAATGAATGCCATTAAAGATTCCAATGATCAGGCAATGTTATCAGGATATGTATGCTCCAAATTGGAACTCATTGATTTCTACATCACGGTACTTGATACACATGATGATCGTTATGTGGTTCCGCATTCACGTCAATATTTGGTTGACGGACAGAAACAACTTTCAGATCTGCTTACACAGATATTGAAGATTCGTCCAATCAACCGTGGAGATCGTGTTTGGAAAGCAATACTTTAAGGAGGGTTAATCATGTTTAAATCATCAATTGCAGAACTTATAAAATCAAACAAATCAGTATTTGAAGATATCAACAATGCATTTGATACCCATACTGATAATGCTGATTACACTATATTGGATTATAACAAAATCCTCACTGATATGTGTGATTATATCAACGGCTATTTCAAGTATAAAGAAAATGGTGAAGAACAATATGCAGATAAGTTGATGAGTTCAACACATCATTTCTATGATGAAATGTTTACAAACATCAAATATCGTACACCATTCCGTCTTACTGATATGAAGGACATCAATGAAAAGTTTTTGGTTAACACCAAGAAACTTCAAGCGTTACTTGATACTGATGTTGAGAAATCAACTGAAGAAAACTCAATGCTTAAGATGACTGACAATCAGTATAATAAACTGATGAAGGTTTACCGTGATGATGCACAGATATATTTACATTTGTTGGGACGCAACACCAGATTCACCAAACCATTACCAACACATCTTTATGCTGCATTCAATGATTATAGTACACCTGTGATTCATAGAATCAAAAAAGGTAAAGGTGATTAATAATGAACATATCAGATTGCATTAATGATATAAAACTTTCACATGGTTTAAATGCAATCGCATTGCCATTCAAACAACCCGTTGAAGTTGTTCTTGCAGATATCATAAAAACATCGATACGTACATTCTCTCGTTTTAAACCATGGATTCGTGAATGTTATGAATCCAGGTTGAATCTCATTGAGAAGTATCCAGGTTCCGGTGATCTTGGAATCTATATGTTACCTGCAGCAATAACAACAACAGAAGTGTTCACAGCGGCAGCATATTACGCATCCAGTAAATATCAAAGTGGTGAAGTTACATCAAACACATTCACAATAGGTTCACCATTCGTTGGATTTGGTTCATACTATCCCCAGGATATATTGAATGCTGTTTCCACTGGTGCAGCAGTAAATAAATATGCGGGAATAACATCACAACCACAAACATCCCAATGGCAGGGTTATAATACCATCCAATTATTTGATATGCCCAAGGATGCATATATACATTTCATCGCAGAGTGTCAGCATGATTTAACCGGTGAAACAATCCCCGAATCACAGGTTGAATCATTCATGCATTTAGCAACTCTTGATGTTGAACGTGCATTATATTCACAATTAAAGAATATGGTTAATGTCGGTTCAGCATACAAAGAGACACAACTCAAAATCGATGAATGGAGTGGTGCTGAAGCTGCACGTAATGAATTGGTTGAACAATGGCGTCAAACATTTCATCTCGATCGCATTGAAGACCTTGTACAGTTTTTCTAATCATATATTGGTGGGGATTAATCCCCACCAATATTTTATTGTGGTTGAACCCACAGGTAATTCCTGAGAAGGATTAAATTTTATTTAAGGAGGTATGATATTATGGGAAGCTTACTCACTCAAAGTCTTAAAATATTAAAAGACGCATCAATTCTTCAAGGCAAAGAGTATTTCAGTAATGCAATTGAATTGGTTAATGATGCCAATGAAGTTCGTACTGATGTAATGAAAGTTGCTAAGAACAGCACTGATACATTGAAGAACCTGAGACGTAGTTTCAACTTCCGTGGAATCCATGATTGGTTCTATCAGAAAGATCGTGAGACTGCGGATTCAGATGATGAAGAGTATGATCCTGGATTTGATACCGGTGATGAAGATGATACCAAATCAACCGTATTGGACCGTGATGCAATGAGAGCAATCTCAAACCGTCAATCTAATACGATGATTCAAGTTGGTGCAAAACAGGCAGAAACAACAATGGCATCCACTGCCGAAATTGTTACTACCATTAACCAACGTTCAGCTGAATTATTAACATCTGTAAACAACATTAACACGACCCTTATCGGTATATCTAAAAAGCTTGATGCTTTTGGTGCTGTTGTACAAGCAGAGAAAACTGAACAAGCTCGTCAATCTTTGTATGACAATAATGGACGTTTGTCATTATCCAGTATTTACAATACCGCAAAGAACAATGGCTCTGGTTTGATTTCCGGTGTTATGGGATATGCATCAATGGGTTCAATGCTCAAGGGTATTGGTCCCGCTGAAGTTCTCCAAGCGTTATACGGTTTTTCAGGTATTGGTGAAAAAAATCTTAAAATCTTGGGTGATCAATCCATTGAAGATGTGACAAAAAAGATTAATGATTCATTAGGCGAAGCAGTTCAACGTGGACTTGAGGATCTTATATCATCCAAACCATTTAAAACATTATTTGGTGATCTCAGACGTGGTGAAGCAAATCACGATTACCGTGAAGATGTTGTTAAAGGTTACAATAACAAACAAGCAACATTTGATGGATATGTTCGCACCACAATCATCAAAACAATACCAGAGTATTTGAGAATCATCGCTAAGGGTGTTACTGGTATCAACTATAATGTTGGTAAAGACGGTAATCTCACCCAGGGCACACGTATGAGCTCCAAGATCTCAGATGATGATTACAGAGCATGGAAACGTGACGAAGAAGACAACCAGAAATCACAAGCACAAACATTGTGGGGTGACATTGCTAAGGCTGGTTTCAAATCAAGTTCACTTGGATGGAATTCACGTGATGCTTTATTCAATGAAAGAGTTGATAAAGATCTTACTCGTACGGAAATGTCTCTGGTTGCCAATACACTTAATGGTGTACTTGCGGAGTTGATCGGACAAAGATCAATTAATCGTTTGACACCAAAGATGTTAACCGAGGATACAACTCTTATCGAACAAGCAATCTCATATACTGCACGTATCATGAGAGCATCCAGTTCCAAGAAAGTTGATTGGCGCATGGTCGCACGATCTGCACTTATATCTATTGCGTCCGGTGAAGATGCTCGTCGTTTTTGTGAAGGCGTAAATAGAACATATAAAACGTTACATGAAAAACGTACCGAAAATGCTGCATCTGGTGGTCGTCAGGCTGACTTTGCTGGTATTGTCAACATGGATCAAACCGTTGCGGCTGCAACTGCACAAAACAAAAAGACATTACAGAACCAAGCTGATTTGAACAGACTGGATGACCTCAAACGAAAACTCGAAAAATACAACAAAATGTCACAGTCTGAGCGACTTCGAATGTCAATCCAGGAACGCGAACATCGTAAACAAATCGAGTTAGATATCGAAGAGCTCCAAAAGAAACTGAAACTGTCTGGTTATGGTAATACTTACAACCAATCAGCATATGGTAATTATCTCAACATTGCCAAGAATGGATGTGGTCCTGTCGCTTTAGCAGACATGTTAAATCGCCGTGGATTATATAATCCAAATGGTGGAATGAACGTTGGTTCATTTATGGCTGCATCGGCAATGATGGGTAATCCTTTGACGCCAGGTAATGTTAACAACATGACATTACGTTATGCTTCTGGAAATAATCCAATTACGTTATTGGGATCTGGACCAGAGTTTGGTACCGCATATGGAAACAATCATTTTATAAATGTTATTGGTTCTGATGGTGCTGGTAATGTTTATGTAATGAATCCCATTGATGGTAAAGTTCATAAACGTTCAATCAATGGTGTTGCGGGTTCATCAATTATTGGATTATACGGTTCCGGTATTGGTGATCGTGTTCGCAATGGATTTAACAGTTTCCTTTCACGTACTGGTGACGAATTGTATGATGCTGCTAAAGATCGTGCATCAAGTTTCATATCTGAACATTTCGATGGTGTGAATGATAAGGTCAATGCGTCATTAAGAAAGTCTCTTGAGCGTGCACAAAATTATGGCAACTCCAGTAAAGTATCTGAAGAAGATCGTACCCAGATGAATCTTGTTATGTCAATGATGGAAACTGCTGCAGAAGACGGTGACTCTGGACCTGACAAACAAGCAATCATGATGGAGATATCACGCATCAAGGATCAAAAACTTAAATCTCGTCTCAGAGCTGCAGTATCTGGAATGATTGACCGACAAGCAGCATCGAAAGAAAAAGGTGGATTGCTCGGTAAAATCTTTTCAGCTGGTAAAGGCATACTCAAGAATTTCTTCGCACCATTGATCGCTGGAATAACATCATTAGTTAAAACTGTCTTAAGTGGAGCAAAGAAGTTTTTATCACCGGTAATCAACTATTTCAAGAAACAACTTCAGAAAAATGTTGGTAAGATAACCGGCGGTGCAAAACAGATGTGGGAAGGAACCAAACAACTGTTTTCACGTAATCGTGATGAAACTGGATCTGCCAAACCTGGTTTGTTCAGTCGTATCACGAGTCGTTTCAGAGGAAATAATACTTCATCATTTGACAACACTGATGATTCGAATTCACCAACGATGCCGACATTAACCGCAGGTGGTATACCAACACAATCAACACCAAATACACCTAGACCAAATGTACCGATGATGCCATCAACACAACCAACACCAAATACACCTAGACCAAATGTACCGATGATGCCATCATTAGATGGATCTGTTCCATCATCACCATCATCACCAACACAATCAGGTGGTAAGAAAGACAGTATATTTACCAGATTAGGAAATAAGATTAGTGAAAAGCTTGGAGGAAAACTCGGTGGTATCACCAAGATACTTGGTGGTATGGGTGGAATCCTTTCCGGTATGGCAGGTATTCTCCTCAATATATTTATGGGTGTTAATGGTTTTAAAGCATTATTTAAAACTGTAACGACAGTTGTTAAAAGTATTGCGAAATCGTTCAATGGTTTATTCAAAACATTGAACAAAACTCTCAAACCCGTATTGAAGATTCTGACCAAATCAATCACTGAGATAGTTAAATCGGTTACCAATATCATTGCACCTATCCTTGAAGGTATTGCACCGATATTGACAACAGTTGGTCAAATCGCTTCAAATGTTCTTAAACCACTTGAACCAATTCTCAATGTTCTCGGTAAATTTGTTGGTAAGATTACTGAATATTTACTGAAACCAATTGAATGGATTGCGAATGGTGTTAAATGGTTATCAACCAAATTTGCTAAAGGTTTTGGTAAATTGATACATCCATTCAGTAAGAAGAAACGTGCTCAATACTATAAGTCCGTTGGTCTTAATGATGATGGTGAGGATGGAGGATCTGATCCAGATAAAATGGCTGCTGATGCGGAATATAGAAAAATGAGTAAAGAGGAACGTGCGAAGATTGCTGAAAGATATTCCAAGCTGATTCATCCAGTGAATAAAAATAAACGTGCGGATCTTTATGAAAAGATGGTATCCGGTGAAGTAACCGAAGAAGATGCTAAACAGATATTGTCTTCAAAAGGCGGTTCTAAACTGTCATTGTTAAATCCAGGAACCGCAGGAATGTACATCGGTTCAAAGTTGGGTAATTTTGCCGGAAAACATATGGCTGAGTCACCCACGTCTGCACTTGGTGTTGGATTACTTGGTGCGAAAGTTGGTAAATACATCACGTCTGGCGAAAAGGAACAGAATGCGGATCGTATATCCAAACAAATATATCCAACAGACAAAGCACGACAGAAAGAAATATACAACAAGATTATGTCAGGTGAACTGTCAGAAGATGATGCAAAAGCAATGGTTAGACGTAGTAATGCTGATAATGATATCAGTAAAGACGAACTCGCCAAAATGGGTGTATCACCATCAACAGCATATCTTGTAAAATACTTAAAGAAACGCGATGCAGATGTTGACGCTAAGAACGACAAGTTGGAACAGAAACACGATGAACAACGTAAAGAAGATCAGAAAATCCAAAAGAGTATATTCAAGAATGGTCCATTAAAGATTCTTTCAGGCATTCGTAGTATCACTGATGCTGTTGATTTCTTGAAAGGTGGCGGAATGGCCATCTTAGGTATGGCTGAAGGTCTCGGCGGTGGAATCATTGGTGGCATTGGACGAATGATTACTGCTGTTGGTGAACTGGCATCCTATTTGCCATTTGTTGATGAGAATAATAAGATTGCACTGTTGGGTCAATCATTATTGGAAACATCAGACAAACTTTCTGCCGATGGTTCACAAATGTTGACACGTGGTTTAAATCTCATGAAACTTGTCAGCACCGATTTCGGTGATTCTAATGCAGCATCATTAATACAAACATCGAACTCATCAGTGTCTACAACTGCCACATTCAAACGGTCAGTTTCACCTGAAACAGGTTATGTCACATATTCTAATGGATACCAAACAATCCATACTGGTGGTGATATACCATATACAAATGCGGATGTTAATGTTATCGGCAGTGGTGATGCACAATCATCTTATGGTAATTATCTTAACATGGCACGTCGTGGATGTGGTCCTGTTGCATTGGCTGATGCATATAATCGTCGCACAGGTTCAAACATTTCTGCATCTGCATTGGCGGCAAAGATGGCTTCTAATGGTGCGTATAACCCATCACGTGGTACATCCGTTGGTGGATATTTATCTGCTGCACACTCTTTAGGCATGGGAACACGTGTTGGTGGAGTCACAATGAATTCACTCAAACGTGCAACACCAAACAATCCGATTACCCTGGTTGGTAGTGGTGTTGAATTCGGTACTCGTAATGGTAATCAACATTATCTCAATGCAATTGGTACTGATCACTATGGTGGTGTATATGTATCAAATCCGATGACTGGAAGAATCCAGCGTCGTTCCGCAAATTCAATCGCAGGTTCATCATTAATGGGAATTTACGGTAGTGGTGATTTCGATGAGATTGCATCATTCTCTGATGAAACCAAAGAAGCAATTGGAAACCTGTTATCATTCAATGGTATATTTGGTAAATTATTCCAAACTGATTCCGAATCGGATATTGAAGATCTTACTGAGAATGCTGCCAAAGAAGACGCAGAAAGTAAGATTGCTAAAACCGCACAAGAGAATTACAGTGAAGAAGATTACCAGAATAAAGTCATTAAAGCAATGGATCTGTTCCGTGCAGAGAATCCTAGAGAGCAGGATGAAACTCCAGAAGCATATGAAAAACGTATTACCGATAAATGGAAAAGTAGTTCAGCTATCAGAAACAAGTATATTTCTATGGTTGTTAATGATACCATATCCGATGATTTGAAACAACAATATGATTCATTCATTGCATCAAGCAAAGATTATTATGAACCATATGTTGTTTATCAAAGAGATGCACAGGGTAACATTGTTCATGATGAAAATGGTAATCCTATTGTTACTGGTGGATTTAAGCATCTTATGGAAAGTGCTGATAGTGAATACGTCAAATCCAAACAAGCTGCATTAGCAATCAAACATCTCGGTGAAGCTTTAACTGCTGCAGGCGCTGCTGGTAGTGGTGGAGGTGTTGGAAGCGGTACTAGCGCATCAAGTTCATCAGGTGGTGATGCTTCTGGTTTGATCAAGAGTGCTGCATTAGCATTCTATTCATATAAACAGAATCGACCAAATGGTGCATATGCGAATGTAAGTATTGGATCTATCACAGCACCTGATGGTTATGTATGGAAACATTTCAGACCTGACTGTTCTGGTATATTGAGTGCTGGTATGCAACACTTCGGTTACGACATCGCTGGAACTGATGGTACAGGTTTCCGTACATACGATTTTAATGAAAACCGCAGTGGTAGAGGTCTTAGCATTATAAAAGACAGAAACGGAAATGATGCTGGTAATGATTGGGCTATTCTTGACTATGATGGATCTAAATTAAGACCAGGTGATATGATTTTCACAGCAGGACATGGTAGTGCATATCCGGTATCTCACGTTGGTATGTTCATCGGTCGTGACTCGTCTGGAAACTCTAGAGGACTTGACGGTGGTGGTACTAATCCTATTAACGAATCTGCTGTTGCTGCTGGTAGAATCCTTGAAGGTAATATGGATCCTAATAAGATGAGATGGACTATTCAGTCAAGTGACCATCCAGAAGTCATTTTACGTTATATCGGTGGCCCGGGTGATGTGGATCCAGCGTCTACTGATGGTGCTGTTCTGGGTTCATCAGCTCAGGGAAAGATCAAACTCAGTAAAGCCATGGAAGCTACATCTCCACAATGGAAATATTATCCTGATAAACTTACAAAGGGTGGATACTGGGATGCTGCAAAACGTGCAGGATTTACAACTGCACAAACCGCAATGGTTGCAGCAATTGGTATTCATGAAAACGGTGCTAAGAAGCTTACAGGCGAGGAATCACTCACACGTGTAGTATGGGATAACATAGGCAAACAATATGCATTTGGTCTGATGAACTGGATTCCAGATGAAAAGAATTCACGTTCTGGTGCAAATGAAACCAAGTTTGGTACAACATTGGCAGACCAGTTGAAATATATCAGAGATTCATATTTCTCACCAACGTCATCATATGATCGTGCAAAGAACGTCAACTTCAATCGTTATTATGGTAATGCTATGAAGGAAGCTCTTGGATATGCTCCACACCTTGGTCAAGGTGATAGATGGGGTCCATATGCAGAAACAGATCTTGCAGAATCAATGGGACATTATGTTGGTAATGCTCTCGTACCATATGACTTTAACCGTACAACAGGACAAGCACGTCACATGCGTACTGCCGTTGAAGCATACAACTGGATGTTGGAAAACGGTGTTACAAATGGATATGCAACAGGTTCACAATCATCATCTGGTGGTGGTTCAATTGCAGGTGGATTTGATATTACCTCAATGCTGGGTGATTCTGCAAACAATCTTCCTGATTACTACAAGAACATGTTGGGACTTGTACAGAACTCAATCAATACAACCGCTGCTGCAGCATCATCATATGACAGCAGTAGTTCATTCGGTGATTACGGTGAATATGATGATTATGAAGAAGGAGAAGCTGAAGGTCTCTCGGGTGATACACGTGTTTATGCAACAAATGCGGAACGCATTAAGTTGTATAACTCAATGACCAGTAAGTATCCAAAGAGTTCATCAGCATGGAGTAACACTCAACTTACATCCAAAGGATACGGTGATGTTTATCTGTATATGGAACCATCAACAAGTTCCAAGATAACATGTAAGCTTAAGAATAATAGTAAATATTCCAAGGTTACAACAACTGGTGGATGGTATTTTGTTTATGCATCATACAGTTCACAATATGGTCCGTTGTGTGGATGGGGCAGATCTTCCGACTTCACATTAACATCAAACGTTACAAACAAATCGTATCAAACAAACACATCTAATGCCGCAAACTCTGCATCCGACGTGTTGTACAATAACTGGAAGTCATTGTCTGACAATTATAAATTCTATAAACCAACTGGAAAAGATGCGAGTGGTAATTCACTGAATTCTAATTACTTAGATCACTGGTTTACTGCAAAAGGTCCATCTACTGGTAGATACAAAGTCAACAAAGTTATTGTACCTGCTGATCCTAAACATTTCAGAGCACCAATATATGGTAAAGTTGATGCGCCTTACGTTACTCTTAGTCAGTCATATGATAAGAAAATCAGTAATGTAAACAAAGACGTTTTGGTGTCTGATACACAATCCAAAACTCTTGCAGAGTTGCGCAAGATGCCTGGTGCATGTGGTGATTTTGATTACAACACATCTGATTCAGGTTTCTTCATTCCTGGTAGCATCTATGGCTCAGGTGATGAAATTAATTCTATTCCCCCTCTGAATAATAACGCGTTTGACACATTGTTGAACTATGGTTATGATCACGAGGGTTCATATACAGTCAACTACAATATCCAAGGTGGTATCAACAATGGTACTGCTGATCTTACCAGAAATGAACTGTTGTCATATTTACTGTCATCAGAGTTCACGACACGTTCACCAAGAATCGAAAAGCTTCTTAATAAGATTCTGGATAAATTGGATAATGTGAATACTAACCGAGGCACATCCAATACACCTTCATCATCAGAAATGTATGATGACGAGATTCCGGATGTAATATCTGCTTTGGTTAGAGGATAAAAAAGACACACTCGGGTGGGGCGTAACGCCCCACCTCTATGTGTTTTATAAGGAAGCATGTAATGACTTGAAGATTACTTAACCTTGAAAGGATCTCTGCGGTTTGTGATTGCAAACTCGTCATGTTCCTTGATTGTTGACTCCCACGGAATGGGGTCTTTGCCGTTACCGAGTTTTGCAACACCACTCTTAGTCTGAGTATCCTTGTGGACAATCTCAATGGTTGCCTCTGTACAGCTACCATCGGGAGCAGGAATGTTGAACTTTCTGTTCTCATCTCTCATGTAGTCAGCGATAAGCTGAGGCATCTGCTTAAGTGTGTTGTCGAATGTGAAATCATTGATCTCGTCAATGATACCGATCTCATCCTTTGAAGGATATCCTGCACGAGCGATATTCTTCTTGAGATCTGCGCGGAATGCCTCCTGAAGATTGGAAGACTTTCCCTTCTGATTGTTGAGTGCCATGTTACCATATGCAACGAATGCACCCATGCTAAAAATTCCAGCCATGATTATTTTCTCCTTTGATTTTATTTGAATGGATTTCTATCCTATTCATTCTAATGATATGTATACGGTTTATATGTATTTATATCACACAGTCGGAAACACCAGTCATTGATAAAACTTGTGATTCTGTAATTTCTTGTTTAGTGAAATTATCAACAACCTTGAAACCTTTTTCTATGAACTTAAGAACGTCGTTTGTTGATGCGGTCATTAACTCTGCAATGACCTGGCCACTATTTCTATCATAAACAGTAATGTTCATAATACAGACCCTCCATTTCTTTTTATTAGGAATGATATTTATTTGTTATAATAAACATAAATAAATCATAATGATTTTTATTGTATGTTCCGCGGTAGGTCAACCGATTTGTAATCTTACATATAAAGGAGTTGAAGCTATATGGCTTTTGATAAAACT
>Ga0302237_1001314_pt1 | contig 18039 bp, 17 predicted proteins | sample AAG_UR_Ala_MG_FD_193530 | JGI IMG/M metagenome (GOLD analysis project Ga0302237, IMG submission 193530) | Enriched activated sludge microbial communities from anaerobic digester in WTTP, New Holstein, Wisconsin, United States - AAG_UR_Ala | ecosystem: Engineered > Bioreactor > Anaerobic >... | reverse complement strand
TGCCGTTACGGAAGCTCCGGCCTTGAGGAAAGCCTCAGTTACGGCCTTTCCAATGCCACGGGTGCCACCGGTGACAATTACGTTGTAATCCTTGAGTCCAAACATAATGAATTTTCTCCTGCGGACAAAATTTATCACATATGCCCGCAAATACAAAACTACAGAATCAGTTGTGGTAGGCACATCTCCAACCCGCCTTCGCCATGGAGGCTACGGCGTGGTTCATCCTTTCGCCTTCATCCCCATCGCAGACAAAAGGGGATGCAGGCGTCAGCGAATAAAAAACCCCGGAGATTTTCCGGGGTTTTGATCATGCTGTGTGCATGGACTTATTTCTTTTCTTCGGCTTTTTCCTCTTTCTTGGCCTCGGCTTTTTTCTCAGCCTTAGGTTCGGCCTTCTTCTTCTCATCCTTCTTTTCAGACTTTTCCTTTTTCGAGGCTGATTTCTTCTTTGCCGGTTTTGCAGCGTCTTCTTCTCCTACGAACTGGAGGATGCAAATTTCCGCGGCGTCACCGAGACGCTGTCCAATGCGTATGACCCTCGTATAGCCACCCTTGCGGTCGGTATATTTCTTCACGAGTTCATCGAACAGGATCTTGACAGCTTCCTTGTCGCGGAGCTTGGATAGCGCGAGTTGCCTATGATGGACATCACCCTTCTTGGCATAGGTGATCATCTTGTCGGCAAGACGACTTGCCTGTTTTGCCTTGACTACTGTAGTGCGTATGTCACCAAGCTTGATCAGCGAACTGACCATGTTGGCGAGCATTGCTGTGCGATGGGCGCTGGTGCGGCCTATCTTGAATGTGAACTTGCGATGGCGCATTATTATTCCTCCTCCTGGGTCTTGGCCTTTAGCTTTTCAGCTTCAGCCTGGAGCAGGGTGACCATTTCCTCGCTGAATGTCATTCCAAGCGAGAGATTTAAGGTACCGAGCTTCTGCTTAATCTCTTCAAGCGACTTTCTGCCGAAGTTCCTGAATTTCAGCATCTTGGACTCGGTCTTCATGCAGAGTTCGCCGATGAGCTTGATGTTTGCGTTGTTCAGGCAGTTCTGGGCCCTGACCGAAAGTTCGATGTTGTCGACAGGCTGTACGAGCTGCTTGTAGATCTTCTGTTCCTCTTCGCTTATGGAGGCAAGAGAACCTTCCTCTCCAGCAAGTGAACCAAGGAAAGGTCTGAGATGATCCTGAAGGATCTTTGCGGATTTCTCAAGAGCATCCTTCGGAGTAATCCTGCCATCCGTCCAGATCTCGAGGATCAGGCTGTCCATTTCAGTCTCTTCTCCGAGACGGGCCGTACCAACATTGTATCTGACATGAGTGATAGGGCTGAAAAGTGAATCTATTGGAATTGTTCCAAGAGGATGATCAGCTTTCTTATTCTTTTCGGCCGGATAGTATCCGCGTCCCTTGATGATCTCGATTTCGGCATGGAACGAACCTTTTTTGTCAAGCGTGCAGATAATCTGGTCGGGATTAAGCACTTCGACTGTGCCATCGGTTACTATGTCTGCGGCAGTGACAGCACCGGGCTTGTCCTTCTTGATATCAAGCGTCTTGGGAAGATCGCCGGTGCAGTTGAGGCGGATCTTCTTGAGGTTGAGAACTATGTCCGTGACGTCTTCAATGATATTTGGGAGAGTTGTAAACTCATGTGAAGCTCCGTCAATCCTGATAGCCGATATCGCGGCGCCTTCGAGGGATGAAAGAAGTATCCTGCGGAGCGAATTTCCGATGCTATGGGCGAAACCCCTCTGGAGAGGAGCGGCTGTGAATTTTCCGTAGATAGGAGTAGCTGAGGATTCATCTAACTCCACTGAACGAGGCATTGGGAAGGCGTTTGAAGCTGGCATTGATTTACCTCCAAGGATTATTGCAAATGTTATTAATTGTTTATTTGGACCTGAAATTAGACGCGACGTCTCTTTGCCGGACGGCAGCCGTTATGGGGAACGGGCGTGATGTCCTGAAGAGCGAGGATTTCAATTCCCGAAGCAGCAATACCGCGGACAGCGGACTCACGTCCGGCTCCCGGACCTTTGATCCTGACTTCAGCTTCCTTCATTCCAAGAGCCTGGGCCTTCTTGGCGGTCTCGGTCGCCACGAGCTGTGCGACATAGGCCGTACTCTTCTTGGATCCCTTGAATCCGGATCTTCCGGCGCTTCCCCAGCAAAGCACGTTGCCGTGCAGGTCTGTGAAAGTCACCTTGGTATTGTTGAAGGTAGAGTGGATATATGCTATTCCCGTCGGGACAATTCGCGTTATTTTAGTTTTTTTCTTGCCTTCTTCAGCAGCTGCACCTTCGGCTCCGGCTCCCTCTGGAGCTTGGGTAGCTTCGGTATTCTTCTGGTCAGGCGTATCGCCTTTCTTTTCAGCCTTCTTTTCGACCTTGGCGTCAGGCTTATCTGTCTTTTTAGCCTTTTCCTTTATATCTTTCGAATCTTTTTTTGCTTCTTCAGCCATAACTACCTTCCGTGATTATAATAAAGCGTTATTTTTTCTTGGGAGCAGCTGCGGCGGGAGCAGCAGCGGGAGCCTTGGCAGCAGGAGCGCCGGCTTTCGGAGCTGCGGCCGGTGCGGCACCAGGCTTGGCACCTGCGGCAGGAGCAGCGGCAGGAGCGGCAGCGGCACCGGGCTTGCCGTCAGTGGAAGCGACGATCCTTCTTTCAGTCTTGTCGCGGATTGCTCCGACGGTCTTCCTCTTGCCTTTCCTTGTCCTGGCGTTGGTCTTTGTCCTTTGTCCCCTTACAGGAAGTCCTCTGCGGTGCCTGTGTCCACGATATGTTCCGATGGCGACCAGACGCCTGATGTCGCCAGCAACCATCCTGCGGAGGTCACCTTCGACGACGTAGTCGTTCTGGAGGATCGTGGTTATCTTGGCGATGTGCTCATTGCTGAGGTTGTCGGCCTTCGTACCGAGAGGTATGTTGGCCTTCTTGATGATTTCGAGTGCTCTGGAGTGGCCTATCCCATAGATATAGGGAAGGGCGAACTCTATACGTTTCTTTCCGGGTATGTCAACACCGAGAATTCGAGGCATGTTTTGTTTCCTTCCTTAAGGTATCAACCTTGTCTTTGTTTATGGCGGGCATTGCGCGGACACTGCACTCTGACCACACCTTTTCTTCTTATAACCTGACAAAATTCACAACGACGTTTTACCGATGCTCTTACTTTCATTGCAAAATCTCCCTAGGGCTTCCGGAAGCCGGTATTTCACGCACATTTCTCCGGAAAAGCCAAATATTGTGAAAAATTTAAAAAAAAATTCAACAGAGCCGCATAAAATAGGTGCAGGGGTTTAAGATTCAAGCGGGAAACATGAAATATTTAGAAAAAAACTGAAATAGAAGATTTTACCCCGGAAAAGTCCTAATTTTCAGGAGGCGGACTTATCTCATAGCCGGCACGGTTCTGTGCAGATATCCAGTTGTCTACGAAGGGTTTGAGGAGAAAGTCCTCGAGCTCATCGGTGACCTCAATCTTTGAGTTGCAATATGGGCATGAAGAGAAATGCTCTATGTCATCCCGGAAGAGCATTTCAAGGCATTTCGGACAGATTAGCATCTTGTCCGAAGAATTCTTCATGTTCTTGAATTCATGTCTTTTTGCCGAGTTCATGTCCTTAATCCTTAACTTATACTACCTATTATACATAAATCATTAGACAAACACAATAGCTTTTTGTTCGATTTTCAAAGCTTTTTTTAGGCCAGGAAATAGTGGATTCTTAAGAGTGAGGGAAAATTACAGGATCATTTACTACGATAAAGTGGAACTACAAATGATCTGTCTCCCTTGTTACCGTTCCTGGGATAGAGATCTGGGCCTTTTAAATCAATTGTCCTGTCACCATATATTTCCCGTATGTAGACCTTGTAGTCGTTGTCACGGAAGTTGTCAGTAGCAAAGATTAGAGAGGCTTTTGAATCCTTTATTATATAAGGAACAGAATCAGCCGGTACCTTTTCGGAATCTGTGGCTGAAATGTAGTTGTAGGCACCAAGTAATTCAGTGACACCCCCATCCCTTGTCTCTATGAAAGGAGCCGGACCTTCAGTCTTGAACCCGAGTATCCAAAGCTTTGCGCCAATATTTAAAACCTGTGCATAACTGCCGTCTCCACCATTGTTCTCCGGATTGAACTGGCGTGCCCAGACATTCTGCTTCCTGAACTCCCAGCCAGGCATGAAAACATCCTCGATAAAAAGCTTTCCTGTTCCTTTTTCAGTGTTCCGGTAGCTGTGACGATCCCCGCCAGCTCCGATCCATCCTGCACAGTGCCTGATGACAACTGTCTTCGGCGAATTGTTCTCGAATATGACCTCGCCTGGATACTGTGCATTGAAGAACATGTTCTCAAAAATGACAATGTCAGATCTGGTTTCATCTATCCTTATAAGCGGACGGGGATTTTTCTTATCGCTGAAAGGTTCTTTGGCCGCTCCAAGATTGATTTCCGAGCCCATCCCTAGGATTTGCTTGAGCGACCCCCTAACAATCAATGTGTCCGAAAGGAAATAAATCCGGTTGTTCGGGAAATAAACCGTGCTTTTCCCTGAATCTATTGCCCTCTGAATTGCTGCGGTGTCGTCCTTTTCTCCCTCTTTTCTTGATCCAACCGCAATCCAGTCTCCGAGATCTGAATTCCAGAACTCCGGAGCATCCTCTACCTCAAGGAGATCTTTGGATTCTATTGCTTTGTTGCCAAGAGTTGCGGATTTCGCAATTTCCTTGCCTAGTTCAAGCTCAGTGCTGCAGTATTTTATTGGCTTCTGACGGTAACCTTTGATTCCAATATCTCTAAGAAATAAGCTACCTGAACAGTCAATTGCATATTGATCTGATACTCCATCTGACATCTTTGAATCGACAATAGTAAGAACTCCGATCGCTTTTGTCACTGCTACCGCTGGAAACTTGTTTTCGCTGGTTAGTCTGCGGATCTGCAGGATATTATCAGCAAGACGGATTCCGTATTTCCTTTGATACTTCAAGGTAATGTTTTCAAGAGTCATTCCATACTGTCCATCTGCATAATCGAATCCTATGTCGAACCCGATAATCGAAACATTCTTTATGAGCCCTGGACCAGGAATCTTTCTTATCATCGAAATCCCTGCAACTCCATGTCCGTCTCCACTCCTGACGATCACATTTTCAATCGATCCGACATTGCTTACCGCATAATCGATTCCGATCGCTCCCGGATTTTCTTTCCCAGTGTCGATTGTCAGATCAAAGATGTTGTTCCGGAATGCCTTGTTGCCGCCGCCCTCAATAGAGTCACCTTTTTCCCATAATGAAGCAGTCACTATGACCGGTCTTGGCTTCGATGGATCTGCGAAATTCGTAGACTTGTCCTTTAAACGCAGGATTGCCTTGTCTCGATTCTGCCCCTGCAATGTCAGATGCGGTTTCCATAGTCCTTTTGAGTTTTTCGCATATAAGGTATTACTTAAATCGTATGTTCCGGCGGGAAAATAAATTACTCTGCCTGTATCGACATTTTCAGTGATTGCCTTCTGGATCGCGACAGTATCGTCAATGCCGTCGTCCGGCTTCGCATTGTATGGCGGCAAGCACACATTAATTATCGCATCAGCCGGAAATATCTTGTCAGGAAGACTTTGGGCAATGGAAGAACTGCAAACAGCAATAGCCGTTAATTGAAATATAGCTCTCACAAAGATGCGATTCATTTTTTCCTTGGATCTTTAATTATAGGAATGTGAAAAGATCCGGGACCTCGACATAATGGATAGGAAGTCCGGGGACTTTTGGCTTGAGCCATTCGACAAGGTAGTTCATACCTTCCTGTTCACTCAATACGTGTCCAAGTATTACAAGCGAGATTTCCCGTCCCTGAAGAGTGGCGTCACGGACATATTCACCCGTCTGCCATTCGACGGTCTCCCCGCAGACCAGCGCATCGACATCGGCATGTTTCGACAGGAACTTAACCTGATACTCCCCGCCGTATGCGCCAACCGTCAAGCCGATGCGACTGATCTTGTGCTCAGGCCTTCCGATAACGCGGATGGTTTTCAGTTTGAATATCTTTTTCAGTTCTTCAGCAAGATGTTTTAGCGTGATGGGATCCCGGATGAAGAGTTGCTGGTTGACCGCCCCTTGGTATTTTTCCCATCCCAGTTTGTGTGCCATACCTGTGAGGATGCCATCGGGATTGTACCTGTGCCAGTTGTCATGGAAGCGCCATACGGCAATATTTTTCTTCGCCAGTGCTTTCTTCTTCTTTTCTACTACAGGATCATCCTTCAGCCATTTCTCAACTTCGTCCCTGTGGTCGTACCAAGTCGGCTCGTGGGTGATGATGAAGTTTGCGCCAAGCGTTTCAGCCTTCTTTATCACATCCATTGTAACAATGAAAGTTGAAACAATTCCTGTCACATTCATGTTTGGATCACCGCACTTCAGTGTATCAACGGTATCCTGTCTGATACCCTGAGGTACCGCATCCATAATCTTGTCGATTATGTTTTTCACCGTAAAAGCCATATTTTCTTGATTCCTATTTGTTATTAATATGTTCCTCAGTCCAATCCAATACTCGTATCTGTAGATCCTTCATAAGTTGCGGTTCGCGCACGACGTGTCCGGAGCGTGGATAGCCTATTAGCGTACACTCAACCCCGCGCGCCCTGAGTGCGGTGTGCCACTCCTGTCCCTGTGAATATGGTACGCGTGTATCGTCTGTTCCGTGCAGGATCATTGTCGGTGTTTTGATGTTTGATGCGGAAAAGATCGGTGATTGGCTTCTGTATACTTCCGGTTTTTCCCATGGGTAGGCGGCCATGTAGGCCGGAATCATTTCAGGAAGATCGGAGGTTCCGGCCTGTGATACGAGATTAACAGGACCAGCTCCTACTATGGCAACTTTGAAGCGGTTAGTACGTGTTGTGATGTTTGCTGTCATATATCCACCATAGCTCCATCCTACTGCTGCGAGCCTGTTAGGATCGGCTACGCCCATGGCGATGACTTTATCCACACCAGCCATGAGATCGTCGTAAGGCCCTCCGTTCCAGTTGGCGACATTGGCTTTGCGGAATGCAGCACCATATCCTCCTGAACCGCGCGGATTTATTCGTAGGACTGCATAACCGTTCTTTGACCATATTGTATAAGGGTAGACGTCGGGCTGGCCGAAATAATTTTGTGAAAACTTCTCGGCAGGCCCTCCATGAATTGACAGGACAAGAGGGTATTTATTCCCATCTTCGTAGTTTAATGGATACGTGAGAATTCCTTCTACTTGCATGCCGTCAGATGATTTCCAGGTAACAATTTCCATTTTTGGCACCGGCATTCTGGATATATCACTGTTCTCGGACGATGCGCATTGTACTGCGATCTTCCCACTGTTGGGAACAGGAGCTATGTAGGCCTCCTGAGGCGTGTTGAAATCCTGCAATGAAAATCCGAAGAAGGATCCATCGTTATTTATGGAAACAGATTCCACTACCTTGTCGGTGGCGCTTAGAATTGCAGGTGAATCTCCGGAAACCGGCAATGAGCCAAGTATGTGGACCAGTCTGTAGGCTTCTTCGAAAAAAAGCGATTTTCCATCCGCAGACCAGCCAATGAGCGTCGGCATTTGATTAGGCGTAGGGGCAAGTGTCTTAGAAACACCTTTAAAACCCCCTGGCATTGGAAGGAGTTCCACTTTCCATTCACTGAAATCAGCAGTTGGATTCTCCCCTCGTATGAAGGCGATACTGGAGCCATCCGGAGAATACAGGGGTTGCATCTCAGCGGCAGGTGTACCTGCCAATAGGGTCACTTTCCCAGATGCGATATCCACGATGCTAATATCGCTATGCCATCCCTCGGGTGCAGAAGCGCGGGAATGTGTGAATGCAATGCTTTTCTCGTCAGGAGAACAGTCAAAGCTTTCAATCAGGTAATCACCATTTGTGATCCGTTTTGGTTCAGCTTTCGGTTTGGCATCAACAATCCATAAATTTATACGGGTTGCATTTGAATATTCGACGACCGCATCATCTGCAGGTCCACCAGGACCTGGAATCGGCTTAACAATATCAGGGGAGGTAAATACGAACTGTCCACCTTTTGGAGACCAGCTGAAGCTTGTAATGCCATTTGGTACAGCTGTGAAAATTTCAGATTTTCCACCAGCAGAAGGTGAACAGAAAATCTGTCTGGTGCCTTTTCGATTGCCCTCAGTAGCTGTGGCGAGGAAAGCAATCCGAGAACCATCAGGAGACCAACTCGGTGAATCAACCATTCCCATTCCTCTACCGATCTGTCTCCTCTTCAAATTACCAGCCCCTGACACGAAAATCTCCGAAGTCCACTCGTTAAGACCACCAGTAAAGTGCGCGCGCATAACAGTATATGCGACCTCAGTTCCATCGGGTGAGATTTTGACATTACTGACATAAGCACCAGATAATCCATCATCTACTGTCCATCCCGATGGATTGAAGATATGAGGCTCATTGATATTTCCAGAAGTTCCACCTGCATCGTTTTTTACTGTATACAGGGAACAACATCCGGCGATAGGTAAAAGAACTGCAATTGCCAGTGCCTTTATAAGATTTCTGGTGAGATTTGCAATCATCGTCTACCTCTTTTGCCTATATTTAGAGGTACTCTTAATATTCATCTATGTCCTTCCAGTAGTCTGTAAGGAACATTTCCTTGAATCTCTGATCTAAGTCCTTGGTGGACATTCTTGAAAGGGTTTCCGGTGTAAGTAATGCCAACTGGTCCACGCTCGGAGTGACTTTCTTCCTTTCCTGTGCATCGACAAGAACAAGCAGTTCAACTATAAGTGAGACTACTGGACGTTCCTTGTATTCATCAAATGCGGCATATATCTGATATTTGGAATCCTTTGTCACGCTTGGGGGTCTGAGCAGGGATAATGTTGCGGAGATGATTTTATCGTTGGGGACGTTAAAGTCAAAATCCTTTGCTTCAACCGTCTCCTTGACCTGCGCCAAATATTGAGCAACCCGTTGGGCTATCTCAATCTTTATCCTGATTACCTGTTCCTCTCTTCTATCTTTCTCGGAAATGTAGGAGGTCAATTGATTATATCCGAATGAAATAATGCCGATTGCGCATGTTGACAACAACCAAAGACCTAGATTTGAATTCAAAAACTCAATAATGCCATTTTTCTTCTTCAGCATATGTCCTCCAGTATATGAAGAGTTTCAACAATGATCCCATTGCATAGGCCGGCAAAGAAAGAACCATTCTTGCTGGATGATTATTGTTTTATTTAATCTTGTTGTAAACCTTAATCTCCGGGAATGCTTTGTCAAGATGGCCAAGTATTACAAAGATGTTTACAAGATCATAACGGAAGAGTACCTGTAATTTCTTGAGAAAACCTCTAAAATTGGCAAATGGAGCATAATAATAAATTATGGATATTCGGCAAGGCTTGCCCGCCGCGGCGGGAACAAAATCCAGGAGCAGCCTCAAGACGGTCTGTAATTGGCTCTGTGCTGGAGTACCCGGTGAAACCCGCAGAATGAAGGAGGAGATCGATATCCGTATGAACCTGATTCCTATGGCATTATGTGATTACCATGATTTTTTCCAGAGGCAGATGCACCGGTTTCAGAATTAAAGAATTTCTTCAGATCAATTCCATAACCAACAGCAGGCGAACCTGGAGGTGGATTGAAACATTTGAGATTTTTTATCCTTTTCAGATCTCCTGCCTCGCCATGTGATTCTGCCAATGGAAGTTTGGGATCCGTCAGGATGCCGGAAGGTTTTCCATCGATGATCTCTTTGCCTGACTTCCTCCAGGACTCAAGATTTTCATAGGTCTTTTCGCCAACCACTTTGAAAGCCTTTTCAGACCAGTAGAGGTTGTTCTGGAAGAGGATCTTGTCGCTGTTCTTGTCGATCTTCACAAGTGGAGCGTCCTTTGTGATGAATATGTTGTTCCTGATTGTCACACCTATGTTTTTCCCATGGATATTGACCAGGGCATGCGCCGGCTGGTTCGTGATGAAAGTATTATTGTAGACTTCGATGCCGGACATCCCTTTTCCGTAGTTGCCGATATAAATAGCTCCGTATTGGCGGAGTTTTACTGCATCGTTTTCACTGATATTATAACGGACAATATTTCCCTTGTCTTCTTGAGGGGCTCCTGAATAGGTGAATACAAGGAACCCAGCCCCATCGTTGTCATGGCTGTAGTTGTACTGCAAGACACACTCGATGCAGCCCCCGTCAAGATCAAAGCCATTGCCGTCTGGAGCAGTACCGGTCCGGTTCATGAACGATTCGCAGTTCTGTATGACGACCTTGCGCGACACGGCAGCCCAGATTCCGCATGGACCTCCGGGGGCTTTGTTGCACATTGCGCCATTTTCCCAGGCGGTGCAGTTCTCGACGAGACCGACATCTGTATCCTCGACTAGCAGTCCGCTTCCGGAATGGTTCTCCCTGTAATTGGGATCTCCGGGATTCTTGAACATCTTGCAGTTCCTTATGGTCACATTATGGTTTGCGAAATCCTTGGCCTTTTCGTTCCAGTAACCGGTTATGTAGATGCCGAAAAACTCGTTGTCATAAGCAGAACAGCCCTCGATCAGCACATCCTCGAAACCGCTCTTGCTTTCGTCGGATGCGGCGCCGCCAAGCAATATTCCGCAGCCGGTCGAGAATAAATTGTCCTTGGATTTGATGTCGCGTCCAAATCCATGTACTTCCACATTCCGGATCACGACATGCTTTAATTTCTTATTTTTTGGCAAAGTGTTTATTACAGCAATTCCGCATCCATTGTTCTTTGTGCGGTCTTCCCCGGCGCAGACGAGATCAGAGATCTCTATGCCGCCGGCATCACGGAATACAATTGCGCTTCCAAGGCCTGCCGTTATTGTAGCTTTGCCTTCACCATATGAAGAAATTGTCACGGGATTTTCAGGAGTGCCGGCGTCTTTTGAGTCGAGAACGAGATTTCCTGAAAAGGTTTTGCCTCCAGCAAACAGGAGCTTGTCGCCGGGCTTGAGTTCCTGCCTGTTTGCACGGGCAATGCTCTTCCAGGACTTATCTGGAGATGTTCCGGGATTTTCATCATTGCCATCAGAACTTACATAGTAGGCAATGCCGTTTCCTGCCGATGCAGGAGGTGGGTACAGGAAGAACATCAGTATAAGGATACAGAGAAGCGGCAATATCCCATTGTAATTTGAAGCAGCATGCATCTTGATGATCCTTTTCCTGTGCTGATGAGAAAAATATGCCGGTAACTGTATTATGAAATGGAAAGCAAATCAAATTTATTTTCCATTGCCCGATTTATCCGTTGAAAACAGGAATGGAAACAATATATTATTTTTTCATTCCGAAATTAATTTCAGGATGAAAAAAATAATCAGGTGATAAAGAAGGAACATTTGGAAAGATGGACGGTCGATAATTCGGCCGATCTCTACGGCATACGCAACTGGGGAGCCGGATATTTCAGCATATCTGAGAAAGGCGAAGTCGTAATGACCCCCATGGGTTCGGGAAAACCCCCGGTGATAAGCATACCGGAAGTGATTACCGGACTCAAGGCGAGGGGAATGGACGTGCCGGTCCTTCTGAGGCTGGGAAACATCCTCGATTCACAAATCACCATACTCCACGAGACTTTCAGATCTGCAATTGCAAAGTTCGACTACAAAGGTGCCTTCAAGGGCGTCTACCCCATCAAGGTCAACCAGCAGCAGCAGGTGATCGAGGAAGTCACCAAGTTCGGTTCAAGATATCATCACGGCCTCGAGGCAGGCAGCAAAGCTGAGCTTCTTGTCGCTATATCAATGCTAAAGGACAGCGAATCCTGCCTGATCTGCAACGGATACAAGGACGAGGAGTTCGTGGACCTCGGGCTCTTTGCGAGGAAAATGGGCATCAACTGTTTCTTCGTGCTTGAAATGCCCAGCGAACTGCCTCTCATTCTCGAACGGGCCGCAAAGCTCAACATTAAACCCCTCATCGGGATCAGGATAAAGCTTTCTTCGAAGGCAGGTGGACACTGGTCGGAATCTGGTGGGGACAGGAGCGTGTTCGGACTTAACACCAGTGAGCTTGTTGATGTTATCGACATGCTCCGCGAAAAGAACATGCTTGACTGCCTCCAGCTCCTCCACTACCATCTCGGCTCCCAGATCTCCAACATCCGCGACATCCGTGCTTCCATCGTAGAAGCTTGCAGAATCTACACAGGCCTTGTTGAAGAGGGTGCAAAGATGGGATTTCTCGATCTGGGTGGCGGACTTGCTGTCGACTATGATGGGTCACATACCAATTTTCCAAGCAGCAGGAACTACAACCTAGAGGAATATTGCGCTGACATAATCGAGATGATCATGACCGCCCTCAACGAGAAGAACATCCCGCATCCGGACATCATAACCGAGTCCGGCAGGGCGACCGTAGCATATTATTCTGTCCTTATATTCAATATCCTGGATGTCAGTAGGTTCGAAGCTTTTCCTCTTCCGGAGAAACTCCCAAAGAATTCACACGAAATGATACAGAATCTGATGGAAGTGGCGAAATCACAGAATACAAAGAACATCCAGGAATCATATAACGATGCTGTCTATTACCGTGATGAGATCAGACAGCTTTTCAAGAATGGCGACATCTCCCTGAGGGAACGTGCCCTTTCTGAGAGGATTTTCTGGCATGTTGTCGTGAATATCGCAAAGGATGTCGGCAAGCTCAAATATGTACCTGATGAGTTCGAGGGGATCGAAGCCGCTTTGGCCGACATCTACTATGGTAATTTCAGCGTGTTCCAATCGTTGCCGGACTCCTGGGCAATAAACCACCTTTTCCCTATAATGCCGATACACAGGCTGAACGAACCTCCGCTCCGCGAAGCGATCATCGCCGACATCACATGCGATTGCGACGGCAAGATAGACAAGTTCATCGACCTGCACGATGTGCGAAAGACACTGCCACTGCACGAATTGAAGCCTGATGAAGAATATTATCTTGGTGTCTTCCTTGTTGGAGCATATCAGGAGACACTTGGAGACCTCCACAACCTCCTGGGTGATACCAACGTCGTCAGCATCAGGGTTAACAGCGACAATGGAGGATATGAGCTAGTCCGCGAAATAGAAGGAGATTCGGTTTCAGATGTCCTTTCATATGTGGAATATGATCCAAAATCGATAATGGCGCAGTTCAGGGATCAGGCGGAACAGGCAGTACAGACAGGGAAGATCACCCCTGAAGAGCGCAAAATCATCATGGATGCTTTTGAAAATGGTTTGCGCGGATATACCTACTTCGAAAGGTGATTGAATATCGAATATTGAACAAGGAACGTCCGATTACGAAGTTAAAACTTCGAGAATGATATGGTTTTTCAGCGATATTCCGGATAAAAATTGGAAATTCCTTGTTGGTTATTGGATATTCATAATCTTAAGGAGTTTTCATGAAAAATTCTCTTCGTCTTCCCTCGATCTTTGGCAGCAACATGATCATCCAGCACGGAAGGAAGTTCCCAGTTTGGGGATGGTCAGCGCCCGGTGACAAGATAACTGTGGAGTTCGGTAGTCAGAATAAAACAGCAACTACCGGAAAGGATGGCAAGTGGCGAGTCGAACTCGGTCCGCTCGGGATTTCCTGCGAACCTCGCAAAATGATTGTCACCTCGTCAATTAAAAATCTTCAATTGAAAATCGAAAATATCTTAGTCGGCGATGTCTGGATCTGTTCCGGCCAGTCGAACATGGAATGGCCATTGAAGCAGACGATCGGAGCCGAAGAAGCTATCAGGAATTCTGCGAATTCCGCAATCAGGCTTTTTACGGTTCCGAGGGTGACGGCGGATGAGCCAGTTGATGAATGCCAGGGTTCCTGGACGGAATGCAATCCGGCAACAGTCGAACAATTCTCCGGTGTCGCATATCATTTCGGCAGGGAACTGAGCAGGCATCTGAATATTCCAATTGGCCTGATACATACCAGCTGGGGTGGAACCAAGGCCGAAGCGTGGACAAGCAGGGAAGCTCTCAAGGCTTTTCCAGAACTCAATCATCTTGTTTCAAATGATGTTTCTGTCTACAAAAAAGCTCTTGAACCTTTCAAGAAGCTCTTCAACTTCGCCGCTCCCAGGGGAGTGAAGCACGGTACAGATGGCACCTTGCCTGATCCTGGAAGGAATCCGGCCACGGCAAAATGGGCAGAGCCTGATTTTAATGATTCAAATTGGATCGAGATGAACACTCCCGGGTCATGGGAGAGCCAAGGATACATGCTTGATGGTGCAGTATGGTTCAGAAAAAAAATAAAAGTTCCTTCTACATGGGAAGGGAGGGATCTTTTCCTGGAACTGGGTGCGCTCGACGATTTTGACGTCACCTTCTTCAATGGAAAGGAGGTTGGACGCACAGGCAAGGAGACAGACAGCTGGTGGACGACACCAAGGAAATACAAAGTGTCAGGGAAGCTTGTGAAAAAAGGTGAGGCGGTCATTACGATCAGGATATTCGATCAGTTTATGTCAGGTGGCATGATGGGCCCTTCCGAGAAGATGAGGATATATCCTGTCGGAAAGGAATGCGAGGAGATCAGTCTCAAGGGCAAATGGCTTACCGCCGTCGAACTTGGGATAATAGTTTCTTCGAGCATCAACAGTACGAAGCTGTTCAACGCGATGATAAATCCGTTGCTGACCCTCGGAATCAAAGGGGCGATCTGGTATCAAGGATGTTCGAATGTCGACAGGGCGTACCAGTATAGGAAGCTTCTGCCGACGATGATAAGTGACTGGAGGGCACGCTGGAAGTGCGGAAAATTCCCGTTCTACATAGTACAGCTTGCGAATTATCTGGAAAAAGTTGAACTTCCGTGCGAAAGCAGCTGGGCGGAACTGCGCGAAGCTCAGTTACTCACATCTGTTAAAGTGCCAAACTCCGGGCTTGCTGTCGCAATTGATATTGGCGAGGCAAAGGACATCCATCCCCGCAACAAGAAGGATGTCGGTATCAGGCTTGCAATCCAGGCTTTGAAGAAGACCTATGGTAAAAAAATCGTAGCCGACGGACCCGTCTATAAGGGGATGACGGTGAAAGGCAATTCGATCATCGTCAAATTCGAGACCGATGGAGCCAAGCTGAAGTCTTTAGATGGAAAAGAGCTGAGAAGCTTCACAATCGCAGGTTCCGATAGGAAGTTTCACTGGGCAGATGCGAAGATCGCAGGGAATACAGTGGTTGTCTGCTCGGGGAATGTAAAGAAACCTATGGCTGTACGCTATGCCTGGGCCAATAATCCCGACTGCAACCTCTGCAACGATCTAGGTCTGCCGGCATCACCGTTCCGTACTGATGGCTGGACCTGCAGCACCAGGCATGCGAAATAGAATCTGATGGAAAACAGTAAACAAGGTAGGAAGAAAAAACTGCTGATCTCACTAGCGGTTGTTTTCGCTATTGGCATTGCATATCTTGCCTATTTCCTGATTTTAGAATACAAGGTGCACAGCAAACAGCGTGAAATCCGCAAGGCGGGTTATCCGGCAAGTCCGGAAGAACTCGAAAAGTGGTATGCAGAACCTCCTGCCGGGAAAAATGCCGCTCCTGTCTACGAGGAGGCTTTCAAAAACTTCTGTGAAAATCCTGCAGGTGTTGATACGAGCAAGCTCGTAATATGCGGTTCAGCTGATCTGCCCGCACTTGAGATTAAAATCCCAGATGAAATGATTGAAACTGCCAGAAAATATCTGACGGCGAACAGCAAAGCGATTGAGCTGGTCCACAAAGCGTCATCAATGGATTCTTGCAGGTTCCAAGTCGAGATTAGTGATGCTGAACGGTCTCTCGCATACCATTCAAAACTGCGACAGGCGGCAAGGATACTCTACCTACAGGCGGTGATTTCATCTGAAGAAGGAAATCTCCAAAAAGCTTTCGAATCCGCGATAGACTCATGCAGGCTCACCATGTCTCTCGAGAATGAACCTCTGCCAGATTCATTCATAACACAGATGGCTCTCGAGCATATGGCACTAGATAGCGTTGAAAGGCTGATTGCCAGAGGAGGGCTTGATGAAAAACAGTTGAGCCAGATCGGAAAGGAAGTATCCCGCTTTGAGAGCATGAAATCGCTGGAACGGGCATACGCTGGGGAAAGAGCTCTTGTCCTTTCAGAATATTATCTCGAGGAGTTCATGGAATATGCGGTATATGGTTTCCCGGGATTTGTGAGAAGCAGTCCATTCCTGAAAAAAATGGTCTTCTTCCTGTTCGATGTGTCATGCCTTAGGATGATAAACAATCTTTCCGGCATTGGATTTCTAACCGAATTGATCGAACTGTCAAAGAACAGGCCGGAAAGCATATTAAGTCCATTAAAAAAGATCGATGGAAAAATTGATTGCCTCCCCTCCTATCTCTTCGCAGTAAAAATTTATATGCCCCATCTTTGCTCAATAACAGAAAAGAAGATACTTCTTGTATCCAGGACGAGGGTCGTCCTTACTGCTGTGGCAGTTGAATCATACTTGCTTATAAACAAGAAGCTCCCGGAAAACCTGTCTGTTCCCGTTGATCCTGTCGATGGAAAACCTGTCCGATATGTCAAAACAGAAAAAGGCTTTCTCATCTACAGCACCGGAGCCGACGGACAGGACAACAAAGGCAATTCCGGCTCCAACAGAGGATTTTCTCCTGGGGAGGATTTTTCAGTGAAGCTTATCCGGTGATTTATTTAATGCATGCATCCCAGGGCATGCAAAAGTCAAGGTCGGATATTTTCCTATAGGTGTCCACCGGTGAGATCACTAGTCCGGATGCAATATCAAGATTTGGATAATGCTTCCTGAAAGCCAAAAAACCTGAACAATCCCTTCTTGATGGATTCGTAGTCATTCTGATTTCAATTGGGAAGAACCTCCCATTGTATTCGATTATCAGGTCTACTTCAGCGCCGGAATAAATTCTCCAGTGGAACATCTTGGGTTTTGGCGACATGAGGGAGAACTGTTTGCGGAGTTCGTTGACCACGGCTGTTTCGAAGACCGCTCCAGACAGGGGATGGCTTGCCAGCGCCTTGGGAGAGGAAATTGACTGAGCCCAACACATGTATCCTGTATCGATAAGATAACCTTTTGGTTTTCCAGAAAGTCTTTTTATGGGATTCAGCGAAAATGGGGGGATTTCCATCCATTGGTAGGAAGAGGCAAGGACATCTGTCCATTTCTTGGCCGTATGAGGACTGAGCCCAAGATCCCGTCCAAGCTCGCTGTAGTTTATTTCCTGTCCGCTCAAGGCTCCCATCAGGCCTATGAATCTTGCGAACTGCCTTATGTCGGAGACATTCATCATGGATCTGACATCTCTTTCGAGATATGTTCGCTGATATGATTCAAAGTAATCTGGAATGAGAGTCTTTTCGAGGAACTGTACTTTTGGCATGTATCCTTGCCAGAGCTGTTCAAAGAGAGTCCCATTTAGATTGAGGCGGGATATTTCATTGCTTTGGAAACCTGCTGAAGATTCAAGCCAGTTCCTCATCAGGACAGGTAACTGGTCTTTTTTTGAGGTTTCATAGTTTGAAAAAGTGTCAAGCTCAAGGATGGCAGCTCTTCCTGCAAGGCTCTCGGATATTGTTTTCATTACGCCCCACTGCTGTGAACCGGTGATCAGGAAAAGTCCATTGCTCTTGAGCCTATCAATTCTCCTTTTAATTGCAGGTACAAGTTCCGGAGCATATTGGATTTCATCGAGGATCAGAGGAAGACGATGGTTGTCGAGAAAAAGATCAGGATCCTGTCTGGCATTTTCCACATCCTTAACAGGATCAAATACGACAGTACCGGCCTTCTGACCAAAGACATGGTCGAGAAGGGTACTCTTTCCTACCTGCCTTGCACCGGTCAGTACTACGGCAGGAAAATTTTCAGAAAGACTGACAAGTTTTTCAGTAATAAGCCTTGGAATGTATTCCATAAGGGTTTCCTTGATTTTGATTAAAAATAACAAGAATTTAGAGTTTTTCAAG
>Ga0302237_1001313_pt1 | contig 18042 bp, 8 predicted proteins | sample AAG_UR_Ala_MG_FD_193530 | JGI IMG/M metagenome (GOLD analysis project Ga0302237, IMG submission 193530) | Enriched activated sludge microbial communities from anaerobic digester in WTTP, New Holstein, Wisconsin, United States - AAG_UR_Ala | ecosystem: Engineered > Bioreactor > Anaerobic >... | reverse complement strand
CCGGCCATCGATCGGCTGGAGGGGTTCCACCCCGGCGGTCCCTGCCTCTACCGCCGGGTTCTGGTACCGGCCCAGGTCAACGGAGCCGGTCTTCCCGCTTGGCTCTATGTTGCAGATACGACAGGACATCGCGGTTTCAAGCCGCTTCCGTCCGGTAAGTGGCGATCCTGAAATCAGTCTGGATCAAGCCGCGGATTTATCTTGCTTTTCTCTTGCGAACGATATAACATACGCTATTAAATTCGGGCAGGGGCCGTGGTCTGTCATTCAGACGAGAGGTGCAGCGAATGGACACAGAAGGTCGAAGTCTTTCGGCATTGGTAAAAGAGATACGACGTCAGCTTTCCTTGAGCCAGGAAGACCTGGCCCGGCAGCTCGGCGTCAGCTATGCGACCGTCAACCGATGGGAGAACGGTCTATCCAAGCCTTCCAAGCTCGCAAAGGCCCAACTGGAGAGCTTTTGTAAAAAAATGACCGGTCAGGGCAAGTTGACGTTTCCGGAGGGTGACCGCAGATGACGACCGAAAACGAAACGCACAAACAGCCGCTGCACCTTCTAATCCCCCGTCTGCGTGCCGTTGTCCTCGCCCTCGGCGAGTCTGCCTCTCCCGCATGGTGGAAAACCGAATTCATGAATGAGACCGGGCTGAGGTTCTTGGAACGTCTGTATCCGCGGACGACCTTTCAAGCAGCGGTCCACGCAGCAGGGAAGGCTGCAGGTGACGCTCATGACCGCGCCGTCGGACGCGTCGGTGTGTACCACCTCTTCAGACTGCCCGAATCCCTGGAAACCGAACTCCATCGAATGCCTCCGGACCCGGCCGACGATTTCTTCCCGTCATTGCGCAACGCCATGGGGCGGCCTGAGGAGTTGATGAAATTGCTCGTACCGATGTGCGGCGGCGAGAGAGCGGACGCCGCTCCGGGAGCAAGAAAGATCGGCACCGACAAGGACATTATGACAACGGCGGGAATCAGGAAAACCGCCGCTGTTTACCATGCGGCGTTTGCTCGGAATAAACCCGGCTTCCCCTATTTCACGGCCGTTACGGACGGAGGCCGTGGATGACCATGACCATGGATAAAGAAGTACAGCGGAAATACTCGACCGCGATCAGCAAGGGTGCCGGAATGATTGAAGAGACCCGGCGTCTCCTCGAACAATGGCGTCCGGATGAACCGCTCGATGACTTCACGCGCAGGGTCCAGGCTGAAGGGCTTCTCGGCAACTCCACCGCCTACAGAACCCGCGACGTCGTCAGGAGGGTGTTTGCACCGCGGTTCTTGAGACCGAGCGACAAGCCCGCACGGATTCTTCAAAGAGTGCTTGCATCAGGCCTGCCGGGGCGTGTTTTCACCGAACTCCTGTTCGTGTTTGCGGCGCGTCAGGACCCCCTGGTCTATGACTTCACGATACGTGAATACTGGCCCGCCGCTCGCAGGGGAAGACCCGTCATGGACACGGACCCGATGCTCTCCTTCCTGTCGGAAGCACATTACGACGGCCGTTTGGACAACCAGTGGTCGGAGAAGGTGTCGGTGCGCATCGCCCGGTGCGTTCTCGGTCTCCTGCGGGATGTCGGATTCCTCCGCGAAGTCGTCCGGGGCCGCAGGGAGATCGTCAATTACCGCATGTCGGATGAAGGGGTGGCGATCTTGGCCAAGGAACTCAATGAAGCCGGCGTGACGGACTCCTCCCTTTGCAGCCATCCCGACTGGGGGCTGTTCGGAATGACTCCTTCGGAGGTGGTGGAGCGTCTGGACGGCATCGGGGAACACCGCGGGGTGATCGTTCAGCGCGCCGGTTCGGTCGTGCATTTCACCTGGGTCGTCAAATCCATTGAGGAGCTGATCGATGTACTCGCTCGATAATGCATTCAACGAACTGCTCGATAAGATCCGAGACCCCGATGCGCTCAATCCGGCCAAGAGCGCACCGGTCTTTTACTTTCGTTACCCGCCCGAAATGATGCTCACCGTGAAGAAACACCTTCCCCGTTTGATATCGAGAATCAGACAGGAGGCCGGTCGTGAAGTCCGACGCGTTTCTCTTGCCGATGTAATCTGGGACATCGTGGATAAGTCGGGAAGATGGGATATCTGGCTCAATCTGGAAAGTGACGCCGACGCCGACCAAATCAACGAGGCGGTCCGTGATGTTCTGCGCCAGGGAAACATGCTGATCAACCGCGTCACTGAGTCGATTACATCCGCGCCGGAGGGGACGATCGTCTTCCTGACGGAAGCCGAACTTCTGCACCCCTATTTGAGGACGCGCGTCATCGAGGAGTACCTGCATAACAAAGTCACCGTCTGCACGATCATATTCTACCCCGGTGAACGAAGCGGCCAATTCGGATTGAAGTTCCTCGGGTTTTACAAAGAAGACAGCGGATACCGCTCGACGATTATCGGAGGCCTTTAGCGATGACGAAAATCCACGAATACTTCAGGCGTGACATAAACAGGACTATCGAGAAAGTCATCGACTATTACGCCCAGGAGGAGGACCGCCTGGCCCGAGAGGTCGAAGAATACGAGGTTACGGACAACATCGAGTCCTGCTTCCGCAAGTTCCTCGATGTTTTCGGCGAAGGCGTCCGGGGCGGTCAGGTGACCGAGGTCGGCATCTGGGTGTCCGGCTTTTACGGCAGCGGCAAGAGCTCGTTCACCAAATACCTCGGCGCGTCCCTTGACCCGATGCGTACCGTCGGCGGCAAGCCCTTCCTTGATCTCCTTTGCGACCGTTTCCCCCGCAACGAGATTCCGGCCGCACTGCGCACCGTCTCCAAGAAACATCCCACAGCGGTGGTGCTGCTTGATCTCGGGGCTGAGCAGCTCGCCGAAAGCGCCGCCGCCCCGGTCTCCACCGTGCTTTATTGGAAGGTGCTTCAGTGGGCGGGTTTTTCCAAAGAAAAGAAGACCGCTCAGCTCGAGTTCACACTCGACCGCCGCGGAAAGTACGATGAGTTCAAGGATAAATACCGAAGGCGTTACAAGAGTTCGTGGGAGGAAATCCACAACGATCCGTTGATCGGCGTGGCCCGCGCGGCGGAGATCGTGCCGGAGGTCCTGCCCGATGATTTCCCCACGCCGGAGAGCTTCCGCGGACTGCGGTTCGAGGAAGCCAGGGACGTGCGGGACCTGGCGCGTGAGATCATCGACATCTGCAGGCGCAAGACCGGGCATGAAAACATTCTGCTCCTTGTGGACGAGGCCGGTCAGTACGTCGCCCCCCGCGGCGAGTTGATCCTCAACCTCGACGGGCTGGCCCGCAATCTCAAGGAGCTCGGCAAAGGCAAGGTTTGGATCGCCGCCACCGGCCAACAGACCTTGAGCGAAATCGTCGAAAAGGCCGCGCATAACTCCGCTGAGCTCAACAAGCTGCGGGACCGTTTCCCGATTTCCATCCATCTCGACGCGGGCGACATCCGTGAGATCACACACCGGCGTCTGCTCGACAAATCCGAGGAGGGGCGGAAGAAGCTGGAAGCCTTATTCAAAGAACACGGAGAGTCCTTGGTCACCCACACCCGTCTCTCCGGTACCGCCCTGTTCAAGGGCGACCCCGATTCGGGAACGTTCACGCGCCTCTATCCATTCCTGCCGCAGCATTTCGACCTTCTGCTGGAACTCATCCGGACCCTCGCCCGTTCCACCGGCGGCATCGGTCTGCGGTCGGCGATCCGCGTCATCCAGGACGTACTGGTGGACAAGAGCCGTGTCCTCGGCGCCGACGCCGTCAAGCTCGCCGACCGGGAGATCGGCGCGCTCGCCTGCGTGGACGATTTCTACGACACCCTCCGCGCGGACATCGCCAAGGTCCTGCCCCATGTCATCGGAGGGGTGGAGAAGACAGCCAAGATCTTCGGGCCGACCGCCTTCGAAACCAGAGTGGCCAAAGCGGTCGCCGCCCTTCAACCCGTGGAGACCTTCCCCCGTACCGCGGAGAATCTCGCCGCACTGCTCTATAGAAAGATCGGGTCTCCCGGGCTGCTCGACCAGGTGCGGGAGGCTCTCCGGAAAATCGCATCCGAAAAGGAATGCGGCCTCATAGAGGACCCTCAGGCGGGCGGCTGGGTCTTTCTGAGCGACGCCGTCAAACCGATCCGCGACAAGCGCAACAGCTACGCGCCCACGTCCGGCGAAGCAATGAGGGCAAGGATCGACGTCCTCAAACAGGGTACCGCCGACCATTCATTATTCCGGGTGCAGCCCGCCGCGAGACTGGAGGACATCAAGGAAGTCAGGTCATCGGTCAAACTCGGCCGGACGCCGGTCGTAGGCGGCTCCGAAGATGTCGAACTGCGTCTGGAATTCGTCGACCCGGCCCTCTGGGACGGCAAGCGGGGTGAATTCCTGGTCTCCACCAATACCCAGGTGGAACTGAAGAATACCGTGGTCCTCCTGGTGAAAAACGACGACACCGTGGAGGAACTCCTTCCCGAAATCGTGCGCTCGGAAAAAGTCCTCGGTGACGTCGACGAGCGGACCGCGGATCACGTGGTCGCCCAGTATCTCCGCGCCGAACGCCGGGCGGCCGAGCGCTGCCGTGAGCGGACGGCCGCCGCCATGGAAAAGGCGATGCTGGAAGGCGTCTTCATCTTCCGCGGCAAGCCGACCCCCGTCCGTGAAGCCGGCGAGACCCTGGACGCGGCTGTGCGCTCGGTCCTGGCCGGAGCCGTCAAGGAAGTCTTCCCCCATTTCCATCTGGCCCCGATCCGGCCTTCCACGGACGAGGCGGCCAAGTTCCTCGGCGTCGAGCGTATGGACCGCATCACAAAGGACCTCGACCCTCTCGGCCTTGTGGTCAAAAGCAAGGGCGCTCCTCGAGTGGACACCGCGGCCCCGGTGCTCGCGGAGGTCATCAGGGTGTTCCGGACCAAGACCGCCGAGTCCGGTTCCGGAAGGCTCCAGGGTTCCTATCTTCAGGATTTGTTTTCCGCGCCGCCCTATGGATGGACCAAAGACACCGTGCGGTACCTGTTCGCGGCTCTCCTTCGCGCCGGAGAGATCGAATTCCACGTCCCGGGCGCGGGAGGACCGGTGCGCACCGCGGGACCGCAGGCGGTGGAGGCCGTCAAAAGCACGGTCTCGTTCAACAGGATCGGTGTGTCGTCCCGCGACGCCAAGCTGCCCCCCGAAGCCTTGGACAGGGCCGCCCGGCGTCTGGAAACCCTCTTCGGCGACGAAGTTCTGCCGTTGGAAGACCACATCAGCCGCTCCGTCCGGCTTCACATCCCTGACCTCCTGGAAAAAATCGGGGCTTTGCCCGACCGTCTGCGTCTCCTGAGCCTTCCCGGCGAGAGCCGCTGCCGGCGCCTGCTGGCCGACGCGGCCGATCTGCTGAAGGGCGACGCCGGCGGAGCGGCTTCGGTCCTCGGCGGTGTGGAATGTGCGCTGCCCGACGAGATCACCTGGGCCAAGGCTGTTTTCGACGCCCTTGAGTCCGGCGCGGAGGCCGACGTGCGGAACGCCCGGTCGGTGCTGGATTCCTCGGCCGACCTCGAACGGCTCTTCCCCGGGGCCGTGAACGACCTCCTGAGCGCCGAAGACAGAACCGCGGCGGAGGAGGTGCTGTCGAGCGAAAGGTTCTTCGAACGGCTGCCCGAGCTGCGGAGCGTAATCAGATCCGCCATGGATCGCACGGAAAAGAGATACACGGTCGACCGCGCCGCGTATGAAGACGACCTCAAGAAAGCCCTCACCGGGCTCGAGACCGAACCGGACTGGGCGAAGCTGCTGGACGAGGACCGTGAGGAGATCGCGACCAAGCTTACATGCGATCTGCCGCCGACCGCCGGGAACGGCGACCCCGTCAGGCTGCTGCAGACCCTGTTGGTGCGCCGGCGGACCCTGCCGGGTTTGATCGAAGAGCTGAAAGCGGAAATCAAACGGAGACGCCCCGCGGAACCCGAGCCGCTGGAGGTGAAGGAAAGGGACGAAGGCTACGGTGAAGAGGTGCTTGACCTCGGTGATCTCCTGCAGCCGATCGTCCTGTCCACACCTGCTGATTTGGATTCGTGGCTGGCCGGCATCCGGGAGAAGCTGGCCGGGCTGTTGAAATCGAACAAGCGGATACGGATCAAGGGGCGCTCATGAGCTTCGACAAAGACACAAGAAATCTGCTGGCCAAAACCGTCGCAGCCTGCCGGCGTCGGCTGGCCGGGGACGTCACCGATCAGCTCCGCGGCGTGTTCGGACTCCACCCGGACGGCACGGTGCTGCCGCTTGAAAAGCTGACGCACCTTTCGCCCGATCAGCACGCGGCGGCCCGCCGTCTGCGCGATCTTCTCGATCACTATACCGCCGGCGCGCCGGGAAGGGATTCGGACCGCCGCAAAGCGGCCTACGAACGGATGGTCCTGGAGATCTCCTTCACCGTCCTCAACCGGTTGGCGGCCCTGCGACTGTGCGAGGAGCGGGGGCTGGTCGTCGAATGCGTCCGCAAAGGAACGGGTTCGGCCGGTTTCCGGATGTTCGAGCGCATCTCCGGCGGCGCGCTCGGCGGGCGCCACGACACCTACCGCGTTTTCCTGGAGTGCCTTTTCGACGAGCTCGCCCTCGACCTGGGCGTTTTGTTCGACCGGGTGACGCCGCAGTCGGCGGTGTTCCCCTCGGAACGCTGCATGGAAGACGTCCTCGCCGAGTTGAACAAACCGGAACTGATGCACCTCTGGACCGAGGACGAGACCATCGGCTGGATTTACCAATATTTCAACCCGCCCGAAGAACGCAAGGCCATGCGGGAGGCGTCCCAGGCCCCGCGCAACAGCCGGGAATTGGCCGTCCGCAATCAGTTCTTCACCCCGCGGTACGTAGTGGAGTTCCTCACCGACAACACGCTGGGGCGCATCTGGTACGAGATGCGCAAGGGTGACACAGTCCTCAAGGAGGAGTGCCGCTATTTGGTTCGGAGGCCGAATGAGGTCTTCCTCGGGCCGGGTGAAAAGGCTCCCTCCGGTAAAGATGACGAAACCGACCTTTCCCAAGAGGAGTTGCTCAAGAGGCCGGTGTACATCGAGCACCGACCCAAGAAGGACCCGCGCGACCTGCGTGTGCTCGATCCGGCCTGCGGCTCAGGCCACTTCCTACTTTATGCCTTCGACCTGCTGGAACGGATTTACGAAGAAGCCTGGGGCGATCCCGAAAGCCCGAAATCGGAAGCCACGGGCCGGACGATCAGGGAAGACTTCGAGACCCTCGACGACCTGGGACGGCAGGTTCCGAAGATGATCGTCGAGTACAACCTGCACGGCATCGACATCGACCCGCGGGCGGTGCAGATCGCCGCCCTGGCCCTCTGGCTGCGGGCGCAGAAGACCTGGAAAAACCTCGGCCTCAAAGCAGAGGCACGGCCGCGCATCGCCAGATCGAACATCGTCACCGCCGAGCCGATGCCCGGCGAAGAAGACATGCGCCGCGAGTTCACCGCCGGCCTCAAGCCAAGGGTGCTGGGGCAGATCGTGGACGAGGTGTTCGAAAAAATGAAACTCGCGGGCGAGGCGGGCTCGCTCCTGAAAATCGAAGGTGAAATCAAGGACGCCGTGGCCGCGGCGGGAAAGCAGTGGCGGGAAGGCCCGAAACCGGAACAGCAGCTTCTTTTTCCCGGCATGGACGCCACCCGACCGAAACAGCAGGAACTGCGCTTCGATGTGAAAGGGGTTAGCGACGAGCGGTTTTGGGATCAGGCGGAGGACCGCATTCTGGACGCCCTGAAGGACTATGCCGAACAGGCGCAGAACGGCCGGGCGGTCCGCCGCCGTCTGTTCGCGGATGATGCCGCTCGTGGGTTCGCCTTCATCGACCTCTGTCGCAAGCGCTACGACGTGGTGCTGATGAATCCCCCGTTCGGTGAAGCCTCCGAGCAAGTGTACGCATTGGCAGACCGTCTCTACCCGAGTTGGAACAAGAACCTACTATGCGCGTTCATCGATTCGCTGCTAAGCAGACTTTCGGCTCGTGGCCTTCTCGCGAGTGTTATCGATCGAACCGCCACCATCAAAACGACATACGAACGTTTCCGACGAGTTGTTCTGCTAAGGGACGGGGGTCTCCAAACCCAAGTCAACCTCGGCTGGGGGGTTCTCGATGATGCAAGTGTGGAAGTCGCAGCCTTAGTGAGTTCTGGTGGTGATGTGAAGTCATTTGAAGTTTTTTTCGATGTAACCGATGTTCCGCTAGCAGAGAAGGAGACCCGCTTGTACGATGGCTGCCGAGAATATGCAGAAAGTGCGCCACAAGCGATCGCTTACTTCTTCAACCCAAAAGTGTTCTCAAAATTACCCAATGCGGCCATCGCATTCGACTTCCCGAGGTGGCTGTCAAATGCCTTCAGCAGGTCGCCATCCCTTGAAGATGCGGGTTGCTCCGTGTTCGTGGGCCATTCCTTTAAGTCAGAGCGCCATTTTCGGTTGATTTGGGAGTTACCACCACGGGAAAGTGTCGGTTTCAATACTCACCGCTGGGCATGGCTTTTCAACGGAGGGGAGTACTGCCCCTTCTACAATCCAGCTCGCGACGTTGTTCTGTACGGCCACGACGGCTCAGCTGTCAATGGCCACGAGTCGGTCACTTTCAGGAGCCTCTTTCTACATGGTCGACCTGGAATCGGCTATGGCAAGCGCGGTGACTTCATTGACACCCAGCTCATTCCTCCCGGCTATGTATTCACTGTGGAAGGTGAAGGCGCTGCTATTGAGGGAGAGCAAGATCGTTTCTATTTCGCAGCTCTAATTGGAAGCCATGTATTCGCTTATGGGATCAATCTCTACTGTGGACAGCACAAGTACCCGGGTTACGTGAATGTATTCCCATCACCGATTTGCGGTCCAGAGGAACGAGAACAAATTGTCAATCAGGTGAGGACAATATGGGATGTAAAGCGTCACTGGCAGACTGGGGATGAGACGGACTGGGTGTTCTCGCTACCTCGACTCGTAGCGCAAGCAGGCTCGTCTCTGGCATCAAGATGTAATTCGGTCGCCGCACGAGAGAAGGAGTGCGATGGCTTGATCGATACCGGGCATGGCGCGCTAGATGCGTTCTTCGAACGGATTTACTCAATTGAGGGTGAGGAACTCGCAGTACTCCGCAACCACGCACAGAACCGACCCACAGACAGGATCTGGGCTGGCGGGCCGCAGAACGAGGCGGACAAGTTCACAGTGGCCGTAGGGGAATCGATTTCGTATATCGTAGGGTGCCTATACGGTCGTTGGGACGTCCGCATCGCCATCGACCAATCGCTTGCGCCGAAACTCCCCGATCCCTTCGATCCGTTGCCGGTCTGCCCGCCGGGGATGCTGGTCGGCCCGGACGGTCTGCCCGCGGAACCGAACCGCATCGTCAGCGAAGAGTGGCTCCGCGCCCGACCGGACGCGAACACCCTGCCGCCGGACGGCTCGGTCAAGAACCCGACCATCCCCGATTCCGAGTATCCCCTCCGTATCTCCTGGGACGGCGTCCTGGTGGATGACCCCGGTTTCAACGGCGACCGGCCGCACCGGGACGATATCGTCCGCCGCGTGCGCGAGGTCTTTGACCTGCTCTGGAAGGACAAATCCCACGAGGTCGAACAGGAGGCCTGCGACATCCTCGGCGTCTCCGACCTGCGGGAATACTTCCGCCGGCCCGCTGGATTCTTCCAGGACCACCTGAAGCGCTACTCCAAGAGCCGGCGCAAGGCCCCGATCTATTGGCCCATCTCCACCGCCTCGGGATCGTACACCATCTGGCTCTACTACCACCGCTTGAACGACCAGAAGCTCTACATGGTCGTCAACAGGTACGTGGAACCCAAGATCTCGGAAGTGGAACGCGGGATCGCCCAAATTGAAAACGACCTGAAATCCGCCTCCGGCCGCGAGGCGACCCGTTTGACCGACCGGCTGAACGAGGCCCGCGCGTTCCTCGGCGAGCTGCGGGACCTGCGCGAGGAGTTGCTCCGCATCGCGGCTCTGCCCTACAAGCCGGACCTCAACGACGGCGTGATCATCAACGCCGCGCCGCTGCATAAGCTTTTCCGCCTGCGCTCCTGGGCCAAGGACACCGAGGACTGTTGGAAAAAGCTCGCCAAGGGCGATTACGACTGGGCGCACCTGGCCTACACGATCTGGCCCGAGCGTGTCCGGGAAGTCTGTAAACGCGACCGCTCCATCGCCATCGCCCACGGGCTTGAGGACCTCTGCGAGGTCGAAGCCCCGGAATCCAAGAAGAAAGGCGGCCGCGGCCGTCGGAAAAAGGAGGCCGCCCGATGAAGTTCACCTCGTTCCTGCACAAGAAGATTGTCGATCTTTTGGGCGACCGCCGCATCGTGGTCTGGTACGACGCCGAAGGGGACTTCAAATCTTTCGCCGCGGAGTTCAACGCGCCGAACTGCGAGGTGTTGTCCGCCGAAGCCTCCGTCCTTAAGACCCGTCGCCGGGCCGACGAGATTTACCGGCTGATGAACGAATCCGAGAACCCCTCGGAACGGGACCGCTGCCTGCTCATCTACATACCGCGCCGCCGGGGCGCGGGCGAGGAAGAGAAAATGCGGGACCCCTTCGAGGTCTACGCCATGGCGGGCGCTCCCTTCGGCGACGCCGAGGACCAGAAGATCGATTCGCTCGCCCGCCAGGCCATGCCGGACAAGGCCGACGAGATCACAAGGCTCTTCCGCGAGGGGAAGCCGGACATCGCCCTTCTGGACGGCCTGGAGAAAACGCAGCGCTGGCCGCTGCTGAACGACGTCTTCCGGACGGAAACCCCTGCGGAAATCATCGCGGCTGCCCTGTGCAACACGGCGAAAGCAAAGGAAGCCGCCGCCAAGCCGGGCTGCGTCGACGAGCTGCTGCGGTTGCTCGCCGCCGCCGTCGGGTTCAAACACACAGGCGGCGACCGCGATTGGAATGTGCTGAGGCCGAAAGCCGCCGAATACATCTTTTTCAGCGAGTTCGTGTTCGATCTTCCGGAAAGCGTTCCCGACGCCTTGAGCGCCGTGCCGCGCGCCGGCGTCGAAGCGAAGTCCGTGGTCTATGCGGCCTGCGACAGGATGCGCAGCGACACGGGTCTGCGTGAAACCTATGTCGAGCTGGCGCAGGGGATCGAAAGCGGACTCCGCCTGCCGGATCTGATGCCGAAGGATTTCGACCCCGGCGAACGCGACACCTTTCCCTTCGAGGAACGGCGTCTGCTCGGCCGCGCGGTCGGGCTTGTCGTCACCGGCGACCCGGCGGCGGCACGAACGGTGATCGAAAACCGCAAACGGTCGATTTGGCGGAGGGACCCGCAGAGGTCGCCGGCCTGGACGGCGCTTGAGAGGGCGGCCGCCATGATCGAATCCGCCGCCGCGGTTTCGGGGGGCTTGACCGGGAAAAAGAACCTCACGGATTTGATGAACGCTTACACCGAAGGCGGTTGGTCGGACCTCGACCGGGCGTCGCGCCTGTTTGAAACCGCCCTCACCGCCTGCACCGACGATGACGTCATCGCCCCGGTCGTCGACCTCTGTCGTCGTCGCTACCGCGAAGCTGTCACGGCTTTGCAGGATTCATTCCTCGCAGCGGTTCAAGCGGAGGGCTGGCCGCCGGACGGAGCGTCGAGGCAGACCCGCATATTCGACGAACATGTGGCCCCGTTGCTGGAACGCCGTGAGAAAACCGCGTTTTTTATGGTGGATTCCCTCCGCTACGAAATGGGCCGTGATTTGGGCGAAGCCTTGGCGGGAACGGGTGAGGTCCACGTCAGCCACGCCGCGGGGGTGGTTCCGACGGTGACCGGCTGCGGCATGGCGGCGCTCATGCCGGGTGCGGACGGAATGCTCCGGCTTGTGGAGAAGGACGGAGGGCTGGTGCCGGCCCTCGGAACCCGCCTGCTGAAGACATCGGCGGACCGTATGAAATTGCTGGCCGACACCTACGGAGACCGGTTTTTCGAGACCACCTTGGACGACCTGCTCGGCTCGCCGAAGAAGGCCGCCGCCAACCTGAAGAAGGCGGAGCTCTTTGTGGTGCGGACCCAGGATCCGGACGCGGTGGCCGAGAACCTCGGTGCCTGGCGCGCCCGGCGCTACCTCTCGGACGTGATCGGGGATATCGCGGCCGCGGTCCGGTGGGTGGTGTCCCAGGGGGTCGACCGTGTGGTGATCAGCGCCGATCACGGTCACATGATGCTGCCGGAAATTCCGGCGGGCGATGTGGTTCAGACGCCTCCGGGCGGCTGGCTGGAGAACAAGCGCCGTTGCCGATTGGGTTCGGGCCTTTCCGGATCGGCCGGGACCGTCACTCTGAAGGCGGGCCATGTGGGGATTCAAGGAGATGTGCAGGAGGTCTGCCTGCCCATCGGGTTCCGCGTATTCTCGGAGGGCGAGGGTTATTTCCACGGCGGACTGAGTCTTCAAGAGGCGGTGGTGCCGGTGATCGTCTTCCGGGCCGGACGAGAGAAACAAGCAACTGCGGGCAAGCCTGAGATCGACGTCCGCTATCGGTCGGACAAATTCACCAGCCGGGTCATCGGCCTCAAGTTCCACCTCCAGAGCGACATGTTCGGGACCCCCGCCCGGGTTCGGGTCGAGGCATATGACGGTTCGGGCGCGAAAGCCAAGGTGGTCGGCGAGGCCGCCGACTGCGAGGCGCGGGACGAGAAGACCCGTGAAGTGACTTTGCAGGCGGGCAAAGAAACGCCCGTTCCTGTGTTGATTGATCCTGATTTCGACGGGACGGAGATCGAAATCAGGGTGAGCGACCCGCAGACGCGCGTCGTGTGGGCGAAGCGGAAGCTGAAGAACGCGATGCTCGATTAAGGAGACCGGAATGCAACAGGACGATCTGGACAAAAAAGCAACGGGCGTGTTCGCCGGGAAAGTGGTGCGGAAGGACCTTCTGCATCAGATCAAAGGCGGCGAGAACGTTCCGTCCTATGTGCTCGAGTACCTCTTGGGCAAATACTGCGCTTCGGACAACGACGAGGAAATCCGCATCGGGGTGGACGCCGTCAAAGAAACCTTGACGACGAATTACTTCCGCCACGACGAGGCGAACAAGGCCCAGTCCATGGTCGAGCAGAAAGGCAGACATCGGTTCATCGACCGCGTCGAAGTCCGCTTCCTTCCGAGCGAAAACAAATACTGGGCGTCCATGGACCATTTCGGATACGCCAAGATACACATCCCCGAGGAATTCTACCGACGGTACGAACGGCTGCTTGAGGGCGGCATCTGGGCCATCATCGACGTGGAATTCAGGCTGTCCGAAGAGGGTAAAAAGGACAGCCCTTTCCATATTGTCGATTTGAAACCCATCCAACTCGCCCGCTTCGATCTGGAAGAGTACTTGGAAGGCAGGGGCGGAATGACAAGGGACGAGTGGATCGATCTCCTCCTCCGGAGCGTCGGTCTGGAACCGCTGCGGATGGAACGCCGGCTGAAGATTCTTCTGCTCACCCGCCTCATCCCCTTCGTCGAGAAAAACTATAACTTCATCGAGCTCGGTCCGCGCGGCACGGGCAAATCCTACGCGTTCAGCGAGATGTCCCCTTACTGCATGCTGCTCTCGGGAGGCAAGGCGAGCACCGCGAACCTGTTTTACAACAACGCCCGCCGACAGGTCGGGCTCGTGGGACATTGGGACGTCGTGGCCTTCGACGAAGTCGGCGGTATGAAAATCACCGATCCCGACGCGGTTCAAATCATGAAGGACTACATGGCCAACGGCCGCTTCAGCCGCGGAGTCACCCAGGTGCTGGCGGACGCGTCCCTGGTGTTCATCGGCAACCTGAACCAGCCGGTGGAGAGCCTGGTCCAGAACTCGGCCACGGACCTTTTCCAGCCGCTGCCGAAAGAATTCGATCTCGCTCTGCTCGACCGGATGCACTTTTACCTGCCCGGCTGGGAGGTTCCGAAGAACTCGAAGGATATGCTCACGGTCCACTACGGCTTCGTCACCGACTATCTGGCCGAAGCGTTCCGGGCGCTCAGGAAACAGAACCGCTTCGACGAGGCCGAGCGGGTCTTCCGTTTCGGATCGCATGTTGAAGGCAGGGACGCCACGGCAGCCAAAAAGACGGTGAGCGGTCTTCTCAAAATCCTCCACCCGGGCGGAGGCTGGACGAAGGAGGAACTCACGGAATACGTCGAGCTGGCCATGGAGGGACGCCGCCGGGTCAAGGAGCAGCTCAAGAAACGCGGTTCGTTCGAATTCTACAAGACCAGTTTTTCATACATCGATCTCGCGGACGACACCGAGCGGTCCGTGGGCGTCCCCGAGCAAGGGGGGGCCGGAGTCATTTCGCAGGACCCCCTGCCTCCCGGAACGGTCTACACGGCCGCGGTGGATTCCGAAGCCAAGGTCGCTTTGTTCAGACTCGAAGTCACCTTGACGGCGGGCACGGGCAAGCTCCGGACCCCGACGGGCCTCGAGAAATCACTGAAAGAATCCCTCAACCGGGCTTTCAGTTATCTGCAGAGCGTCAAAGACAAACTCGGGCTCACACAGATGCTGGCGCAGAAAGACATCTATGCCGAAGCCGTGGACCTCTCCGGCGGCCGCATCGACTGTCCCTGCGGCGTGGCGTTTTTCGCCGCCATCATCTCCGTGATCCGCAACCGTCATGTGCAGGCCGGTACGGTGGTCCTCGGCGACCTGACCATCCAGGGGAACATCAAAGGCCCGGCTTCGATCACCGAACCCCTGCAACTGGCGCTTGAATCAGGGGCTCTTCGCGCCCTGGTCCCCGTTTCCAACAAAACGCAGTTCGCGGGACTGCCGGAGGACGTGATCGAACGCCTGGACGTGGTGTTTTACGGCGACATAGACCGGGCTGTGCTCAAGACATTGGAGATTTAATGGATGCTGCCGGAAGCGACGGATACCCTAAAACCAACATGCGATCCCTCCGGGGCAAACCGCTTCCATTCCACGGATGAAGCCGGCGGTTCAGTCGGCCCATCGGTAAGTAACCTCCTGAAAACGCTCATGGGGAGCGCCTATTCGAACAAAAGGAGGTTTTTCCGATGAAAGGCAAGGCGAAACGAAGCAGAGGACTCCGTCCAAACGGTGACGGCAAGCCCACGGCCGTCGACCTGTTCTGCGGTTGCGGCGGACTGACGGTCGGGTTGAAAAGAGCCGGATTCAGGGTCCTGGGTGCGGTGGACGTCGATCCGCTGTCCGTCAAGACCTACAAGGCGAACCATCGCGATGTCACATTATGGGAAAAGGACATCAGAGAACTTGATCCGCAGGAACTGCTCGACACGCTCGGATTGAAGAAAGGCGGACTCGATCTCCTGGCGGGGTGCCCGCCGTGCCAGGGTTTCTCCACGATGCGAACCCTGAACGGGGCTCTCATGGTTGATGACCCAAGAAACGACCTGTTGCTGGAGTTCGAACGGTTCGTGGAGGCTCTCCGGCCGCGTGCCGTGATGATGGAAAACGTCCCTGGGCTGGCGGACGACGAACGGTTCGGGGCTTTCCGCCGGAAGTTGAAGAACCTCGGATACCTGGGAGAGCATCGCATATTGAACGCCGCCCACTACGGTGTTCCGCAGAGGAGACGCAGGTTGATTTATTTGGCGGGGCTGGGCGTGACAATTCCTTTCGCCGGCAAAGCCGCCAAGATGAAAACGGTTGAGGATGCGATCGGCGGGCTGCCGAAAGCGGGTCAAAGCGGGGACCCCGTGCATGACATGCCTGAGAATCGGACCCCGAAAGTTCTGGATGTCATCCGGCTTATCCCGAAAGACGGCGGAAGCCGCAGAGACCTTCCGGAGGAATTCCAGCTCGAGTGCCACAAGCGATGCAACGGATTCAAGGATGTTTACGGGCGCATGGCCTGGAAGAAACCGGCTCCGACGATCACCGGAGGATGCTTCAACCCGTCAAAGGGGAGGTTCCTGCATCCGGAGGAGGACCGGGCGATCACCATGCGCGAGGCGGCGCTTCTGCAGGGTTTTCCCCGCCGGTACAAGTTCCCGACCACCGACAACAAGTCCGCCGTGGCCTTGATGATCGGCAACGCCCTGCCGCCGCCGTTCATCGCGGCACACGGTAGAAGCATCAAACGGGTCCTGCTGAACAGCGCCGGGACGTGACCATCAAAAAGGGGACTTAATTCACATGAGTATCGACCAGGTCTTGAGGAACGAGTTGACGCCGCAGCAATACGACGCGGCGGTGGATACCGCCCGCGAGGTTTTGTGTCTGGCATGCGCCGGCTCGGGCAAGTCCAGGACGTTGGCCTACCGGATCGCCAGACTCCTCGCCCAGAATGAGCCGCCCGAAGGGATCGTGGCCTTCACGTTCACCGAAAAGGCGGCCGAGTCCATCAAACGCCGGGTTTCTCAAGCCCTGACCACCGCTGGACTCGATCCCACCGTGATGGGGGCGATGTATATCGGGACCATCCACTCCTACTGCCAGCACGTGCTGGGTGACATGGACGCCACATATCGACAGTACGACGTTCTCGATGAGAACCGGCTCAAACTCTACATGATTTCGCGTTATTACCAGTTGGGTCTTCGAAACTTCGAGAGGCGTGTTAGGAGAAGATACAAGTACTTCGAAACCGTCAAACAAGTGTCCAATGCTTGGAAAACTGCGAATGATGAATTATTGGACTTCAACACGGTCGCCATCGAAGATCAAGATCTCGGGGATCTCCTCACCCGTATTCGGGACGGTCTCAGGACGGATCAATACATCGATTTCTCCTTGATGATCCGAGATGTGGTCGAGGCGATCCGTTCCAATGCAGCCGGTGTGGAAAACGGCATCGGAAGGTTGCGTCACCTCATGGTGGATGAATATCAGGACGTCAACCCCTGCCAGGAGGAACTGATCCGTCTGTTGCACCAGCGCTCACAGACGCTCTTCGTCGTCGGAGACGACGACCAGTCGATCTATGCTTGGCGGGGGGCTGACGTCAGCAACATCCTGGGTTTTCAGCAACGCTATGCCGGCTGCAGCGTGCATACCCTGTCGCAAAATTTCCGAAGCACGGAGCCCATCGTCCAGGCTTCGGACGCCTTCGCAGCAGCCATGCTGGGGCCGAGTCGGATTCCGAAAAATCCGGCGGCCTTTGCGAATCGGACGCCCCAGGATTTTAGAGTGCTGTGGTTTCCGGACCGCATCGTCGAGGCGGGATGGGTTGCGGATAGAATCAGGGGTCTGCTGGGCACGGCCTATGACGACAACGGCGTCGTCCGTGGTTTGACGCCTGCTGATTTCGCGATTCTGATGCGCTCGACACGTCAGGCGGAGCAGGACGACACGCCGAGACATGCGGCGTTTACGGCCGCCCTGGAGGCCCTCGGCATTCCTTTCAGTTTGGAAGCAGGCGGGGGGCCCTTCGACCGCCCGCAGACATCGGTACTGCGCAGCACCTTCGAACTCCTCCGCAATACCCCGCTTGACCGGAATACGGCACAGCAACATTTCAACAACGAGGTGTTGCCTGTATTCCCCGACGCGGATTTCAATGCTCTGGTCCGTGTTCTGACCGATTGGAGCCGCCGCATTCATCGACCGCAAGGCTCGACGAGAATCCGACTCTACCCTCAACAGCTTGTTTACGATCTATTGGAAGCTTTCAACATCGCGCGGACGAATTTCAACGACGATGTCATGCGGGACATCGGGCTTTTCAGCCGCATGATCCTGGACGTCGAAACAGTCTATATGAGCGTGGATTCGAGGCAGCGCTTTTCAGATGTTCTCAACTTCCTCCAGAACGCAGCCGAGACCGGTTACGATGTTTCCACCGATGATGTACTCCAGCGGCCTGATGCGGTCACGGTGTCGACTGTTCATAAAATGAAGGGGCTCGAATTCCCTTGCGTTTTTGTAGTAGATGTTGAAGCACAGAGGTTTCCCAAAAATAGAAGCAGTTACTCAGGGTGGCTGCCGCCGGGTGTCATGACCGCCGCTATCAACCGTGGCGCATATCAGAGTACTCCCGATGAGGAAATCAGGCTTTTCTACACCGCAAGCACACGTGCTGAGCGTTACCTTTACGTAAGCGGAGCGGAAAACCTGCCTCAGGCAAGGCAACCCCGCCGGCCTT
>Ga0302237_1001297_pt1 | contig 18201 bp, 17 predicted proteins | sample AAG_UR_Ala_MG_FD_193530 | JGI IMG/M metagenome (GOLD analysis project Ga0302237, IMG submission 193530) | Enriched activated sludge microbial communities from anaerobic digester in WTTP, New Holstein, Wisconsin, United States - AAG_UR_Ala | ecosystem: Engineered > Bioreactor > Anaerobic >... | reverse complement strand
TTCCGTGCCCGCGTCGAGCTTGGCCCAAATCTCGCCCCGGTTGCGGTCCAGGGCCTCCAGACCACGCTGCACGTGCGGACGATGAAACCTGCTAGCATTGGTGATCAGGACCATTTTCACGGCGTCCAAGCCGTGGCGTCGTTTGACCTCGGCGCAGGCGGTGACGACCTCGTCGAAATTCCGGTGGGTCGTCGGTTCTCCGTCGCCGGAGAAGGCGATGTCGTTCAGTCGCCGCAATTCCGGGGGCACGCTGCGGAACTTGTCCGTTTCGAACAGACGCCCCGAAACGGTCAGCGCCAGCGTCTCGTCCAACTCGGCCAACAACCGCTCCCGTTCGACAAATTGCGTGTCGCCCGCCACCGTGCGATCCACCTGGCAGTAAACGCAGTTGAAATTGCAGACCTTGTCGGGATTCAAGTTGATCCCGATCGACACACCGCGGCTTCGCCGGCTGATCACCGGATAGACGAACCGGTTGTCTTCGAACCGCCGCTCGTGTTGCAGGTGCAAAGGGCTGGTGGACATAGGGCTTCGACAGAAAGGGCGGGCCCGCGGCACGGGTCCGCCCTGGACAGTTCCTACGGCGGAGAGTCGGCGGCGGTCCGCCGCTGCGCTCAGACTTCTTTGGCGTCGATCCAGGGCATCAGGCCGCGCAAACGCCGGCCGACTTCCTCGATCAACAGCTTCGCCTCATGGCGCCGGTACGATTTGAACATGGGGGCGCCGGCCTTGTTCTCCAGGATCCACTCGCGGGCGAATTGACCGCTTTGGATCTCCTTCAGGATCTTCCTCATTTCGGCGCGGGTCTGCTCGTTGACAATCCGCGGGCCGCGCGTGTAGTCGCCGTATTCGGCCGTGTTCGATACGCTGTACCGCATGTAGCTCAGCCCGCCCTGGTAGAACAGGTCGACGATCAGCTTCAGCTCGTGCAAGCATTCGAAAAACGCCATCTCCGGCTGATAGCCGGCTTCGACCAGCGTATCGAAGGCCGCTTTGACCAACTCGGTCACGCCGCCGCACAGCACGGCCTGTTCGCCGAACAGGTCGGTCTCGGTCTCTTCGGCGAAGGTCGTCTGGATCACCCCGCCACGCGTGCCGCCGATGCCCTTGGCATAAGCCAGTCCCACCGCCAGCGTCTCCTCGGTCGCGTTTGCGCCGATGGCGATCAAGCAGGGCACACCGCCGCCTTTGACGAACTCGCTGCGGACCAAGTGGCCGGGCCCTTTGGGCGCGACCAGCAGCGTGGCGACGCCTGGCGGCGGTTCCACCTGGCCGTAGTGGACGTTGAAGCCGTGCGAGCACATCAGCACGTTGCCCGGCTGGAGGTTGGGCCGGATCGAATCGCGGTAGATGTCGGCCTGCAATTCGTCCGGCAGCAGGGTGTTGATCACGTCCCCCCGTTTGGTCGCCTCTTCGATCGTCAGAGGCTGAAAGCCGTGCGAGACGGCCAGGTCATAGTTCTTGGTGCCGGGCAACTCGCTGACCACGACCTGGCAGCCGCTGTCCCGCAGGTTCAGCGCCTGGGCGTGACCTTGCGAACCGTAGCCCAGGATGGCGATCGTTTTGGCTTTCAACACGGAGAGATCGGCGTCTTTGTCGTAGAAGATCTTGGCGGCCATGACGAATGTTGACTCCTTGATTCTGGATGGTGGTACTTTTTCTGCCGAATATGGCTGGCAACGGAGCGCGGCAAACGGCGACACGCGCTGAGGCCCGGCTACGGCTACGGGCCGTCGTTCTCTTCCTTTCGAGCCGCGGCGCTGCGGACCATGGCGATGCGTCCACTGCGGACCAATTCCGTGATCCCGAACGAACGCATCCGCTCGATAAAGGCCTGGACTTTGTTCTCGCGTCCAGAAATCTCGACCATCACCTCGTCTTCGCCCACGTCGACGATCCGTCCGCGAAAGATTTCGACCAACTCGCGGACTTCGCTGCGTTTTCCGCCGCTTGCCGCTTTGACCTTGATCAGCATCAAGTCGCGTTCGACGTTGTCCTGACTGCTGATGTCGTCCACGCGTACGACGGTGACGATCTTCTCCAACTGCTTGCGGACCTGTTCCAGGACGCGATCGTCGCCGACCATGACGAAGGTCATGCGCGACAAATTGGGGTCCTCGGTCTCGCCGACCGCAAGCGAGTCGATGTTATAGCCGCGCGAGGCCAACATTCCGGAAATATGCGCCAGCACACCAGGGACGTTTTGCACGATCGCGGAAAGCACGTGACGCATGGCTGCGGGATTCTCCAGCGGGACAGTCGAAAAAAGGATGATAGCGGGAGCGTCGAGGATCATCAAGGGGCGGGTCTGCGCGACGTCGCAGTTCGCATCTCCGCCGGACCGAGCCCGCCGGGAGAGAAAACGCCTTGATCGTATCGTTGCGAAATGCTGACCTACGAAGTGGTTCGCGGCCCAGGTGCTTAGCCCCAAAACTGCCACCAAGAGCGTCTCTGTTTCTTCATGGCCTCCAGCTTGCTCCGCCCGACGACACCCGTCGCCCGCGCGTTATGGAGTTGTTGGGGATTATAGTTGGCATGCGTCAGGTCCGCTTTCAGCAGGTTCGCGCCGTCCAATTTTGCCTTGGTCAATTCCGCGTACCGCAAAACCGCCCCCTCCATCTTAGCGCCTCGCAAATCGGCTTCAGACATGTCGGCGTTTGAGAAATTGCCTCGCGAGTCCGATACGCTCATGTCGCATTTGGCCAGCTTGGAGCCCGTAAAATCGCAATGGGGCAACCTGGCATACCGGAACACGCTGCCGCTGAAGTTGGCATTGTGGGCATGGGTTCCCTCCAGGGTCGCCTCCGTAAAATCGGCGCCCGTGCATTCCACGCCGTCCATGGTGGCAAACGCCAGACTGCACTCGTAGAAGGTCGCTCCGTGGAGCGTAGCCTTGGACAAATCCGCTTGCCGCAGATCCGTGCTGCGGAAATTGGCCTTCGTCAGATTCATCCCCGCCAGGTTCGCGCCGGCCAGTTTGAGCCCGGACAGGACCGCGCCTTCCAGCGAGTCCGCATCGACTCGATGCAGCACTTGTCCCGAAGTTCTGTGTTTGATTTCAATCACGGCACACCCTCTCGCCCTTGACCTAGGCTTCCCGCCGCTTGACCATCGTGACTTCGTTGCCCTGCGCGTTAAAAGTCACTTCGTCCATAAAGGTCTGCATCAACAGCAGACCGTGTCCCCCTTCGTTTTCCAGCACCTCCGGATCCGCTCCGGCCGGCAGCTTGCTCACATCGAACCCCGGCCCCTGGTCGCGAATCACGAACCGCGCCTCGTCCGGCGACATCGTGACGTCCAAGTCAATTTTGCGGTCGCAGTACGGCGACTGCGACAAGCGCTGCTCCACGACCCCGGCCGACGGCGGCCCTTGGAACATCACTTCGCGAGCGGTCAACATGTCCTTCGGCGAAATCTCCAGATTGCCGCGGTACAAGGCGTTCAGCAAAGCGTGCTCGACCGCCAGCCCGACCCGGACCCGTCCCGTCGAATCGCACAGTCGCATGCCCGCCATCATCTGCTGCAGGAGGTCCACCAGCGGATCGATCAGAGCCACGTCGTTGCTCAACACGAACGAAAAGTGGTTGTGGGTCAGACAATTCAACAAACGCTCGTAGCTGCGGTTGACCTGAGAAACGTGCAGCACCTGAGCGATCTCGTCGACCAACCGCAAATTGACCTGTGATTTGGGCACATAGCCGGCCGCCCCGTCTTCCAACGCCTCGATGGCGATGGCGTCCGTGCCCTGGCTGGTCATCAGGATCACGGGGATGTCGGAATAATGGACGCGGATCGCCCGCACCAGCTGCAGACCGTCCATGAGCGGCATCACCATGTCGGTGAGCACCAAATCCACCGCCGCGCCGCCGCGCAAACAATGCACCGCCTCTCTGCCGTTACTGACGAGGGCGACCTCGTAGCCGGCCTCTTCCAGGAGACCCCGGATCTGAGTCGCTTGCGTCGCGCTGTCTTCCGCCACAAGTATTCTGGTCATCGCATGGCATCCAGTATCAACTGCAAAGGGTCATCCCCAGAAACGGTTATCTCCGCCGGCGGCGCTCCCCGAGAACGGCCGCCGATGAAGCTCTTTGTACGACGGATTTCGAATCCGTCCAGTCCGGCTGCTCCAGATTTTCCACCTGCGGTCCGGGCGTCTCCCCGTTGAGCCGAAACAACCACTACGTTCCACTCAATCGCTTGATCTGGACGTTCCGGAACTCCACCGGGTCGGAATGGCCGGCGAAGCCAAAGTGACCTCGCGTGCGGTCCTTTCCGGGATGCGGCGAGTTGGCCATGAACTCCTGCACCTGACTCAGGTCCGCGTCCAAAATCACGTTACCGTTCAATTCCACCTTCACCTTGGGCCCCTGCACGGTGACCTCCTGGAAGTTCCACTGGCCGGTGGGCCGCAGAAAGCCTCGCTTCGCCGCCACCATGCCGTAGGCCGAACCGTGGTATTGCCGCACGTCCAGCTTCGCGTACTTGGGATGTTCCGAATCCAAGACCTGCAACTCGCACATGCCTTGATAGGCCGTATCGCCCGATCCGGGATAGCGGATGGCCAAGCCGTTGTTGCCGCCCGGCGGGAGCTTGAATTCCAGACGCACCACAAAGTCGTCGTACTCGTCCTTAGTATAGATCGTACCGCCCTTGCTTGGCTTGCAGACGATCGCTCCGTCGCGGACCTCGTAGTTCTCCACCGGGCCCGCCCAACCGCTGAAATCTTTCCCATTGAAAACCGGTTCGAAGCCCTCGCTGCCGTGCTGGGCCAGGATGCGGTTCGCCTCGTCGGCCGGGATCTCGCGGACAAAGATGTTCTTCCAGCGGATCTCGCCGCCGTGCGTCTGCAACTGGATCGGCCCCTGGGGGAACAGCGGACTGCTGCGGTCCCAGAAGTTCTCCATGATGGCGTGATCCACCACCAACTTGTCGTTCAGGTAGACCGTCGTTCGCGCCCCCACTTGCAGAATCCGCAGCCGATTCCACTGGCCAAAGGGCTTGTCCGCCAGGACCAACGGGTCCTTGCCCGGCGCGCCAGCCGAATTGTTCCACAGGCCGCCCGAGCCTTTGTCCGCGCCGATGCTCCACTTGCCGCCTTCCTCGGTGTAGTCCCAAATCTGGACTTGCGGCGTGGCCTTGAGGTAAATCCCGCTGTCGGCCTTGGCGACGGTCTTGTAGTCGATCCACAGTTCAAAGTCGCGGAATTCCCGGTCCGTGGTCAAATACACGCCGTGCCCGTCGTTGACCAAGTCCCCGTTTTCCACCCGCCAGTGCTGGCGCACGTCGGTCATGTCGGTTTCCCGCTTCGCGGCGCGCTGCTCATCGCTCATCGCCCAAAGCTGGCGAGGGTCAAAGTGCCCCAGTCCATACCAGCCGTTCAAGTCGCTCCCGTTGAACAGGGCCGTGAATCCCTCGGGGGGGCGGTTATCCTCCTGACAGTCAGCGGTTGTAGCAAGCACGCACCAGACGACGGCGAAGGCAAGGGCAGCAAAACGAACCACGAGCGTTGTCTCCTCAAGATTGGAAGTTCTGGGTGGATTTGCAGATGGCTAACAGTGTAATCTTTCCGAAAGCAACTTGCCAGCAGGCTCTTTGCCACTTTGCGCTGGTTCCCCCCCTGCGATGGAGCAAAATGGCCCACAAGACGCCTACCCGGCGTTTGACCCATGCCGCCTGCGGCAGCCCCCCCCTCCGGGGAACTGCGACCGCAGTCCGGTTGCCGCCCCAACAGAAGAGGGGCGCCCCTTGCGAGACGCCCCTCGAACTGCTTTTGCTACCATCCGTCATGAGGCTTACTTCTTCTTGATCTCGAAGCCTTTGGCGAAGGCCTGGTCGTTGAACACCAGCTGCACCTGCTCTTCGGGGCTGGCCTTGGTGACCTTGGCCTGGCACTTATCACAGCAGAAACGGACCTTGACGCCGCCGACTTTGACGGCGGTTTCAGGGTTCAATTCGCCGCCGGTGAAGGGACACGACACCTGTTTGGCCTGCCTGGTCGCCACGAGCTGTTGGTTGGCCTTGGCCGCGAACTTGGCGGTGTCTTTCTTGAACGGCGCCTCGCAAGCCGGGCAGCACAGGTAAACCTTGGCGCCCTTGTACTCGACGGCCGTCGTTTCGACCGCCGGCTTGCCCGACACCGGGCAAACCGCCTTGAACTCGTGCTTTTTTTCGGCCTTCTGATCAGCGCCGATTACGCAAGCAGAAACGGCCAGCAAAGCAACCGACGCAGCAAAAATCCTCTTCGACATGATCATTTTCCTTTCAGCAGAAATGTACAGACACAAACGGACTGTTCTGATTCTTGACGCACTCAATGATCGGCGCGCAGGGGCGCCACGGACAGTTGACGTGATGATCGCCGGACGCCGCCTGAACACTCGATTCAAGCACACGGCCAGCACGATCGCCTATCAGCGATTGGACGACAGACTCTCCGACAACGCTGACGCTGTCGAACGTCGTCAACAGATACGCGAAGAGATTCAAATCACCCAGACACAGTGCCAGACGCGCAGAGGAGGACCGGTGGCACAGGACGCGGATCGCAAACGAAGTGCGGTGCAAACCGGGTGTCGGGCCGGTTGCTCGCACGACACGGCCGCCGCCAAGCCAACCCATTGGAGCGGTTTGGCGAGTTCCCGGCGCGGCGACCAACGCCACCCTGGCTGAATGATTGCAAATCGGCCACAATCACAGTCGTTGCCGATGTCCGCCGCAAGATGGTTCGCGCCCTCGCCAGGCGCCGGCCGCGAAGCGACAGGTCCCGCGAAACAGCGACAACAGCAGCGCCTTTGCTGGTTGATCCGCTGGATGGCCAACCGGCAGCAAGGCTGTAAATGCTCCGTCTCTCGTTCGGCCGTGCAGCAGCACTTGCCGCGAGTCATCTGGGGAGTTCCCAGCGCGACCATCAAGCAAATCGAAATGAAGCGTATCATCCGGGAACTTCGAGAGCGCGATTGAGTTTTCTCTCCAGCAGCAGATTATAGGGCTGACCTCGATCAGTTTCAATTTGATTTTCTTGATTTTCTCGTTCGTCCGCGTGACGCTGAGATGGCCGGGCCAGAGCCGGCGACGATTCACAGATAGAGACAAACAGGCCCGGCTCTCGCTCACTGCGACCAATCGGTCGGTTGGCGGTCCCAGCGGTGTTGGGCCAGTTTGTCCAGTAGGGCGGCATCCAGCGGCCCAGCGTCGCTGGCCGCCAGATTCGCTTCCACGTGCCTTACCTTGCGCATGCCGGGGATGATGACGCTGACGGTCGGTTCAGCCAGGATGAACCGCAAAGCCATCTCGGGCATGGTCATGCCGGGGGGAATCAGCGGCTTCAGCCGGTCCGCACGCTCGACGCTGGCCTTCAGATTCTCCGGCACGAAATAGGTGTTTCGCCAATCGCCTTGCGGCCAGCGGCTGTCCACGGTCAGTGTCCCGGTCAGCGTGCCTTCGTCAAACGGCACGCGGGCGATCACGGCCACGTTGTGCTTGCGGCACGCCGGGAACAATTCGTCCTGCGGATTCTGGTCGAAGATGTTGTAGATCACCTGGACGGTGTCGATCAGGCCGGTTCGGACCGCTTTCACGCCATTGAAGGGTTCCCAGCGGTTCAAGCTCAGTCCGATGGCGTGAATCAGGCCCTGCGATTTCAACTCGGTCAACTTGTCGATCCAGCGGTCGTCCTCCAGCCAGCCGTCTTCCCAGGTGTGCAGTTGCATCAGATCGAACGACGGCAGACCGGCATTTTTCAGGCTGCTTTCGACGTATTCCTGGATGTGATCGGGTGGATAGCAGTCGTCCAAGCGGAAGTGCCGGCGGCTGGGCCACTTGTGGTTCTTGGGCGGAATTTTTGTCGCCGTGTATAGCTTGACCTGCGGATTGGCCCGCACCAACTCGCCCAGCAGCTTCTCGCTACGGCCCGCGCCATAGGCCCACGCCGTGTCGAAAAAGTTGCAGCCCAATTCCACCGCCCGCTGCAACGCCTGCCGCGAAGCATCGCCGTCCGAGCCCGTCCAGTCGGCCATGCCCCACATGCCATAGCCGATCTCACTGACCTGCCAACCGGTTCTGCCAAAGGTGCGATATTTCATGGAAGAGTCCCTTGGTTTCCAGCCTGGGGCCGTTCAACCGCTGATCCCCCGAAACGAAGGGCCGCGAGATCTGGCCGTATTCGGGCGCGACGTCCAGGAACCGTTCGAGGAATTCGGCCGAGCCCTGGGTTGGAGATCATCCGGGAGGCGTAGTCCCGTCAGCGAGGGACACGATGCCGGATCTTGAACACTCCGCGATCGGGCCGCGACCGGGAAGCTTCGTATCCCGCCCTTGTCAACGAGTACGCCTGGTGGTGATGCTCTTTGACGACCATCCCGCTCTCGATCAGATGCCGCATGGCCGCGATGAACCCCTCGGCCGTGACCCGGCAGTCGCGGGAATTGACGAATAGCATTTCGGCTGGCCCTACCTGATAGCGTCGAAACAGAGACAGGATTCTCCATTCAGTGGCGGTCATCGTACGATCCCTCCTTTCTGGAGAACTGCCGCGACGAAGGCCGAGGAACCGAGGCAACCACCTGCGTAGCCGCAGGTCTCGCCGGCGCCTTGCGCAGCGTTCTGCATTGGCCGGGCGCGGCGCGAGTGGGATGGGACGGCGTCCCGCGACACGCTCACGACGATCGATCACAAACTCCAGCGACCAGCCAGCGGCTGTTCGCTCTCACGTGCTACGAGCCCCGGCGCCCCAAAACGGAAAATCGAAAGGGGGGCGAGCCAAAGGCGAGGCAAGTGCTTTCGGAATCTTCCACACCGGCCCTGCCGAACTCGAAGCGCCCTCATTATACCGCAAAACAAAAACAAAGATAGGCCCCGTCGAGGGCGACGCGGAGAATCCCTCGGCTTTTCCGTTTCCGCACCAAAGACCGTCGAGATGGCGGACCCCGTTCCACGCTGCTTAACAGCAAATCCGCGAGTTTTCGCGAAGTGACGTCCCCGGATTCAATTGCGGGAAGACGACTTGAACCGTCCGAGCAGCAGGCGTAACCTTTATGGAACTGGCAGGCACTGAGGCAAAAACTCTCGACGAGTGCCGCGAATTTCCGCGAGACGCACTCAACGAGATGATCGAGGCCTACCGGCAACAAGAAGGAAATCCCGCTGGGGGGAGCGCTGTTCGAGCAGATTCCGGCGGAGGTCTGGCGTGTCGGTCAAGCGGCGAGATCGGATCAAGTATTACCCCATGGAGACCAAGCCGTGTCAGATCGTAAACTCGGAATTGCGATTCACGGGGCGGGCTGGGTGGCCCATGCCCATGCCGCCAGCTGGCTGAAGAATCCCCACGCGCAGATCGTGTCCGTCAGCGACGTCGACCGCCGGCGGGCACGGCAATTCGCCGAGGAATTCCACCTGGATTGCGCCCTCCGCGACGATTTTCAACAAGTGCTCGACGACGCCCAAGTCGATGTGGTGGACGTCACCGGTCCGAGCCACGTCCATGCCCAGCAGGGAATCGCCGCGGCTCGGGCCGGCAAGCATCTGCTGGTCGAAAAGCCGATGGCACTGACGATGGAGGAAAACCGTGCGCTGCGCGACGCGGTGGCCCAGGCCGGCGTCAAGAGCCTGGCTGGCTTCGTGCTCCGCTGGAACCCGGCGGTCGAGACGATCAAGTCGCTTGTGGCCCGCGGGACGCTCGGCCAACTGTTCTACGCCGAGGTCGATTACTGGCACCGCATGAAGCCCGCGCACCACGCCTGGCACCTGCACAGCCGCAAGCAAACGGGCGGCAGCGCCATGCTGCTGGGAGGCTGCCACGCCGTGGACATGCTGCGCTGGCTGACGGGCGACGAAGCGGTCGAAGTGTACGCCATGGCGAACAATCAGCGCGGACTGTTCGAGTATCCTGCCAACGTCGTCGCCGTGATCCGTTTCCGTAGCGGAATCATCGGCAAGACGTCGGTCCTGTTCGACTGTGAAATGCCGTACGCGTTCAACATCGACGTCGCCGGCACGGAGGGGACCGTGCGCGACAACCGACTGTGGGCGAAAGGGCTGCTGCCGGGTCAGACAGGCTGGACGACCATCCCGGCGATTCTGCCCGACTCGGGCGACGTCCACCATCATCCGTTCGACGCCGAAATCAACCACCTGGTGGATTGCATCCTCCAGGACCGCCAGTCGCATTGCAATGTTGCCGACGCCTACCGCAGCCACGAGCTGTGTCTGGCCATCGACCGCTCGCTGGAAGAAGGAGGGCGAGCGGTGACGCTGCCGTTGTCGTGATAAAGTAGCCATCACGCTCCGCGTGATGACAGCACGCCATGCCGGTACAGAGACGGATTCGCCGGCACTCGGAGATGCGACCAACAACCATGCAACGACGAGAACTGGTCCGCCGTGCGATCGAGTTTCAGCATCCGCCGCGCCTGCCGTTCTGGCAGCACTGGAACCACAAGCTGCCGGAGTTTCCGGACGACGTGTGCAACATCTGGGAGATGGACCGGGCCCAGGCGGGCTGGTTTTTCGACCGTCCGGGGCCGGACGACTGGGGCTGCGGCTGGAGTACGACGGAGTTGAAGAACATCGGCCAGGTGACGGGCTGCCCTTTGGCCGACTGGTCCGCCTTGGATCATTACCGTCCGCCGGATCCCCGGAATCCGTTTTACTACGAACGTTTGGGGCCGCTGTTGGACGAGGCCGGCGATCGCTACGTGGCGCTGACCGCTCATTCGCTGCTGTTCTCGCGGTTGCACAAGCTGCGCGGCTTCACGGAAACGCTGGAGGATTTCTACCTCGAACCGGAGAAGGTCGGCCGCGTGCTGGACATGATCGTCGACTTCAAGGTCCAGCAGTGCATCGAATTGCACCGCCGCTTCGGCGACCGGATCGACGGCCTGTTCGTGGCCGACGACTGGGGCACCCAGGAACGGACCTTCGTGGGCCCGAACATCCTTCAGGATTTCTTTGCGCCGCGCTACAAGACGATTTTCGACGCGATCCATGATTGCGGATGGCACGTGATCCTGCACAGTTGCGGCCGCATCAATGCCTTTGTGCCAACCTTCATTGAACTCGGCGTGGACGTGCTCAACATGCAACAGTCGCAGAGCTACGGGGTGGTCGAGTTCGGCGAACAGTTCCGGGGCCGGGTCTGTTTCCTGGCCACGGTCGACATCCAGACGACGTTGCCGCGAGGCGACGAGCAGGAGATCCGCGACGAGGCGCGGCTGCTGGTCCGCCACTGGAGCACCCCGGCCGGCGGCATGATCGCCTTCGACTACGGCGCCTGGGAGGCCGTAGGAGTCAAGCCGGAAGCCCCGCGGATCATGTTCGACGAATTCGCGAGGCTGAGCCGCTTCTGGCAGGAGTCGGCAGGCGAAGCACCCAGAAAGACAGAAGAAGCTGACAGAAAGAAGGGGTGACAGAAAGATGAAATGCGGGGCAGAAGGAACGGTGGGGCGTCATTGCAGCTTGGTCATGCCGGGCATCGCCGGCGGGATCGGTTCGAGCTTTGTGCTCCAATCCAGCTTGTCCGGCACCAGCGCCTGTTGGCTCTGCAGTGCCTGTTCCCAAGTGACCTCCTGGCCGGTGTAAGCCGCCATGCGGCCCAGGATTGCCATCAGCGTGGTGTGGGCCATGCGCGTGCCGTCGTTGATGGGATGGCCCGAGCGGATCGAAGCGAACAACTCGTCGTGTTCCGTCTGGTACTTGTTGTTCTGCACGCCCGCGTAACGCCACTCGTTTTGTCCTTGGATCACGGGCACGCGGCCGCGGCCGATCGTGCAGGTCCCCGTGCTGCCGATCACGTAGTCGGCGTTTTCGCTGTAGCATCCGGCCTGCGTCCGGCAGGCCAGAAAACCCCGGATGCCGTTGGCGTACTCGTAAGCCACGAAGCCGTTGTCGAACGTGTTTCCTTCCGCCGGGTAGACGCGGCTGCCCGTCGCCACCGCCTTGACGGGCATCACGTCGTCCAGCCACCACGACATCTTGTCGACGCTGTGCCCGCCGGACAGGAGAATGGTCACGTCGCCGGAGAGCCAGAGGTGGTCGTACCAGTCGCGGAGCTGCCACTCCACGTCGCCCATCCCCGCCGGGCGCGGCCCCGGATGCTTGTGCGACAGACTGCCGCGCAAGTAGGTCGAGTAAACCGTTCGGACTTCGCCGATCGCCCCGGCACGGATCTGCTCGCGAGCGGCGCGCAGGGCGTGGTCGTACCGCCAGCAGAAGCCCGACACGATGCTCAGTTGCTTCTGTTGCGCCAGTTCCGACGAGGCCAAGACAGATCGGACTCCAGGCCCGTCGATGGCCGCCGTGATCTCGACGAAGGCGTGCTTACCGGCCTGCACCGCAGCACGCAGGTGTTCCGGACGAAAGGCCGGTGGGGTGGCCAGCAGCACCACGTCCACGCCGCTGTCGATCAGCTTCTGATAGGCGTCGAACCCTAGGAAGCAGCGTTCGCGTTCGACCCGGATTTGGTCAGGCACTTCCTTGCGCAGCAGCGTCAAACTGGTCTGCAGCGAATCTTCAAACAAGTCCGCCAGGGCCGTCAAATGCACGTTGGCGTCCGCCTTGAGCGCATTGACCGCCGCGCCCGTGCCGCGTCCGCCGCAGCCGATGAGCCCCACGCGCAGCGCCTGCGTGCTGACCGGCCCGGCCAGCACGGCCGGCAGTCCCGCAGACCCCGTCAGCGCGCCGCCGACCGCGGCCATGGCGGTGGAACGCAAGAAACCGCGACGCGAGGTCTTATGATGCTTCGAGTCCGTCATGGTGGCGTCTCCTCCGGGCAAGGTGCCGGTGTGGAAACAGGATCCGTCCCTGGCTCGTCGAGAAAGGCACGGTACAGCCGCAACGGCGCCTGCCAATCGGCGTCCAGCGGCGCCACCGCCAAACGGACCCTCACGGTCCGCACGTCGCCGGGCAACAGGTCGTCCCCGAACAGCGACAGGTCGAAGGCGCTGTAGTTGGTCAGCCGGTCCTCGTCGGCGCCCGCGTGGTAGCGCGTGCTGACGGCGTAGCAGTCTTGTGGCCGCGACATCAGGACCACGCCCAGAGAATGATCCGGATCGGCCATCACGGCCAGGCAATGGGCGTATCGTCGCAGGGGGCACATTTGCACCGTGGGGGTGTCGTTCTCCGAGCGATCCCAACGGCCGTCCAGGCACCGCCGGGCCGCGTGAGCGTCGCGGGGAAAGACCAAGACGGTGCCGCGAAAGGCGTCGTTCACCGTGGGCAGAACCCGCTCGGCTTCTCCCGCGGCTGGCCTGCCCCGCGCCGGTTCCAGGTAGACGTGCGGGCGCAGTGCCTTGTCGAAATAATTGGACAGGAACAGTTCGTATCCGGCGTAGGTTCCCCGCGATTTGACGGTGACGCTCAGGTCGATCGCGTTCGGTGGACGGATTTCGTAGCGGGCCAGCACCTCGGCGCGATGCGAGTCGGTCGCGCCCCAGCAAACTTGGCCCCAACCGGGCCCCGTCTCAATCGTCCGCGGCATGGTCCGCGGCTGGCCCATCGCCAGGTTGACCGACATCAGCTTGAACAGATTCAGGGCGGAGTACCGGGAATCAATGACTTGCCTGCCCGTCCGCCGGTCGACCAGCCGAGCCACTCCGTGGTAAGCCCCCTCGAGGCGAATCGCACCGTCGATCTCTTCGGTTTGAAAGTCGAATCCGGCACCGGTTTCGTCCGCTTGGATTGCCGCTGGTGCCGGAGGCGAAGGACTTTCCTGCACGGGCACCGGCTCACCCGCTAGGAGGCCCTTCACGGCCGGTAGAACGAGCAAGCACCAAACGCAACCCACGTTGGAGCCGGATCGCCACCGCAGTTGTACGCGACGTGGATACCGAGCCATGAGTGAGTCTCCGTCGTCGGGAACCGACATTGGCGTCAGAGCAAGCGGCGGAATTCCTCTGCCGTCAGGCCTGCGTCTCGAACGATTCCGCCCAGCGTAAATGCCTTGATCGGATTGTGTCGCGGGATGGTCATGTACTTCTGGCCGGCCTCCTGGGCGATGCGGACCCATTGCCGAGCGTCGAACTTGTCGGGCTTCCAGCGCTTGTACAGGTTGTCGTAGACGTCGCCCGGCGTGGGGCCTTGCCCTTCCCGCAGCAGGAATCCGTGCCCGCGCGGAGCGCCTCGCGACCAGCCGATTTCCTGACCCGTCAAGGTCACCGGCCCCCAGCACAGGAACATGCCAAACCGGATGTCCTGCCATTGGGCGACCACTTCGGGTTTGGCGCTCAGCATGTCCCAGGCGGTGTCCCTCGCCTGATCAGCGCCGTGGAATCTTGGAGTGTCGCACAACGCCAAGACTGTGAATCCAACAAAAACGACGGAACTGCCTTGAACGTGGATCTTCATCGACTGCTCCTTACATCAGTTCCGATGAGGCGGACAGAAAAATGGGGTGACAGAAAGATGGGGAATTTCAGAAGACAGGGCCAACGGATATCGACGCGGCTTCGCTACTATGACCTGCTCTGCATCCCATTTTTCGGTCATCCCATTTTTCTGTCAGCTTGCCCTTTCTTTCTGTGTGCTCGATATGCCCAAGCTACTTCAGATCGATCGCGGCGATTTCGTAAATGCGGACTTCAGGCACGGTGAAACGGACGCCCTCGGCCTGTTCCGCGAAAGGCACCGTGATGTCGGCGTCGCGGTCTGGACTCGCCAAGTTCACTGCCCGCACTGCGCGGCCCGGTGGCAGCGTCACCGTGACGGCGACCTCGCGGATCGGGCCGTCCGCGCGGTAGTTCACCAGGTGCATCAACCGGCGTGCGTTCTGCTCGGTCAATTCGGCGCAAAGTCCCGGCGGGGCCTCGGACATCGCCGTGGCTGGTTCCGCCTCGCCCTCGCGCTTTGGAGTTGGGGCACGGACTGACAACGACCGTTTGCCGCAGGCCCGGTCGATCGCGGCAAGCCAGTCGTCCGTCTCGCCGGCGCGGACGACGGCCGCGGCCGGCAAGTCGTCCAACGCCGGCTTGTCCCGCGGCAGCATCCACTGGTCGTGAGTGGCCAGCGGTCCGATCGCACAGACCCGGCCACCGGCAGCGACGAAGCGGCGGATCTGCTCCGCGTGTTGATCGCTCAGGGCCGCACAGCCGGCCAGCACCAGCGCGCGGTAGCGGCTCAAATCGCCCAGTTGGTGATCGTGGATGATCTGGAAGCAGCGCCGGTTTTCGATCAGCAGATCCTCGACGCGGGCCGTCAATCCGGCGGCCTTCGGTTCACCGTGAGCGAGCGACGGAAAACTGCGGAGCACGGCGGCATCGGCCACCGCACGGGCATCGCGCAACAGATCGCGGCGGGCGTGATAGAAGCCGATGTAGCGCTGCAAGGCAGGCGACATGGGCTCCGTGGACCCCGGCATGCTGGCGATGTTGCCGTACTCGAACCAGAAGACGCAGCCCAGGCAATCCAGATTGAAGGCCATCGACTCGGCCATTTCCAGCGGCGTGAGCGTGTAATCGAACGTCATGTTGTCCATCGCCCGGCCGACCTTGTAATGGCGGATCCGCGACACCAGCCGTCCGTTGATCAGACCCACTCGGCCGCTTTCCACCCAGAACGCCTCGCCGCCTTGCAGCAGCCGCCCGTGATCGACGGGCGGTCGAATCGTGGCCCTGACGCCGTTGGGGTTGCACTCCACAAGCACGTCGGGCCGCAAGGAACGAGCATATTGACCCATCTGCCAATAGGATTCGGCCAGCGAGCGGCAGCCGAAGTCCTGCCAGGCGCGCGCCAGCAGCGGCGGCGATCCGGCCACCGGCGGTTGCGCGGCTTCCGGATCGGCGATCTTCATTTGCAGCAACTGCTCCGGGGTGAAAGTCTCGCGCAGGTACTTGCGGAAGCGGGCGATCGAGACGGGGTCGTAGCCTGGGCCGACCACGTAGTTGTCGAAGTGTACCAGGTCGGTCTTGATTTCATTGACGGAGAAATCGACGAGCTTCCGGTAGAAAGCCACGGCATCCGGATGGTTGCGGTTCCAGTAGTAGCGATACTTCGCCGCGCCGTAGGTGACGGGATTGCCTTGCGCGTCCAGCACCGGCCAATCCTTGGCTTGGGGATTCTCGCGGAAGAAGGGTTCCCACAGGAACGCCCCGCTGAAGTTGTAGACGCCGACTCGCAGGCCCGCCTCGCGGCACAACTTGGAGAAGCGGACGGCGTCGGCCATGCTCTCCCGTTCGGCCTCCAGCCCCGCACCTTTGTAGCAGTGCATCATCACGAAGTTGACGCCCAGCGATTTGAGCCGTGCCACCATCTCTGGGCTGTGTTCGCGCTCCCAGCCGGCTCGCTGCTCCGGCGTGGGCGTGTAACTCGTGCCGTCGCGGCGCACGCGGAACACGAGCGGCTCCCAGCTGCCGGCCATCACGATCCCGTCCTGCCGCAGCCACGCCGGCCGCTGGTCCTGCGGCACCGTCAGCGGCTGGGCATGAGCGACGATGGTCAGCCCGCACACCGCCACGGCAACCGTCGGCACGAGTAGCCATCGCCACGCCATCCGCCAGGTCGATCGAGGTTGCGTAGTATCCATAAAGAGCTCCTTTTCGCGACGTTGCGGAAAACACCATCAGAGCAATAGGCGGACCATTATGCAACTACGGAACTCAGACAGTCTGAAGCCGACTGCCGTGGAGATCTCTCCCGGGGACAAAGAACTCAAGTCTTCGAACCGAGAAGCCTGCTGGGCATCGCGTCAGCCGGGCCAGCCGGCTGATCTACGTTCGCCCGATAAGCCTCGTCGCGCCGCAGCCTGCTTGTTTTGCGGTCGGTCTCGGCTATTCTCCGTTGCGCCGGGGAGGGCACACTCGTGTGGGACGGCTCCCGGTGACTTTCGGCTGTAGGAGGAGATAGGTCATGGTCCGATGCATCGGCCGGCTTGCGGTTCTCTTGCTCGTTCTTCGCGCCAACGCCCTCAATGCCCTGGCGGCCTCCAGCGCGGCTGGGGCCCTGAAGCAATTGGACAAGTTGCTCGATCCGTCCACGGGCGCGACGAGATGACGGAGACGTCAGAGACGGTCGATATCACGTTCGGCGCGAAGAATCCGAACCATCTCAACGCCGTCCGAAACGGCACGAAAGAAAATCACGTAGTTGCCGCACGTGAAACTGCGGCAGGGACCGAACCCGCGGGTCTGCCGCCGTTCGCCCACTTCCGGATTCTTGGCGAGCAGTTCACAGGTCGCTTCAATCTTCTCGACCCAGCGGTACGCCGCATCCGGCCTGTCTCGGGCGATGTATTCGGCGTTCTCGTAGAGGTCCTGCGCAGCCAGCGTCGAGTAGTGCGGCTTTGACATGTGCTACTGGGCCCGCCCGTCCTCGATGGCCTTGATCCGCCGTCTCGCTTCCGCGTAGACCTTCTTTGCTTCGATACGGTTTCCCGCATCCAAGTCATCGAGACCTGCCTGTACGTCCCTTTCCAGTTCTTCTCGCATTAGCACCAACTTGATGCCCTCGGCCACAATCTCGCCTGCATCGCGGAATCGTCCTTCCGTAATCAGCCTGTCGACGGCAGGACTGAAATTGGCCGGTATTTGAACGTTCATTCTCTTTCTGCCTCGTCCCGCGCCGGGGTACAATCTGGAATGCCCGCCATTCTGCGCCGTCGTGATCTTCGATGTGGTACAAGCCGCGAACCGATGCTAAATTATACACGGCATTCGCGTTTGTCGCCACACCCACAGCGCTGATGATTTTTCACGGCTCCGCAGTGGCGGATGCTGCCAAGGAGGCAGGTATGGGCAAGTCATTCACTACACGGGGCGGGGCGCTGGCGGCGATGTTTTTTCTGCTGGCAATGGCGCAGGCCAGCGACCAAAACCTGTTCGAGGTGCCGCTGGAGAACGGGGCGTTCACCAAGGGCGTGGACGGTCGCGGCGTGCCGTTGGGTTGGTCCAAGTACGGTGGGGGCGGCAAGGACCAGGAACTGCGCGTGGTGGATGGCCCCAATGGCGGCAAGGCGCTGTCGATCGCGGACGGCGACCCGGCGGTCGAGATCGGTGTGTGCCAGGCATTGAAGCTGAAGGGCGGCGAAACGTACCAGGTCACGGCCAAAGTCCGCGCGGTGGAAGGCGCCTCGTCCGCCGGCGCGTACCTGCAGTTCCGGTTCCTGCCTTCCCAGGAAATGGTCCAAGCCGGCTTGGCTGCCGAATCGGCCAAGCACTTTTCCGAGGTCTCGGTCAAGGCCACCGCGCCGCCGGATACCACGCAAGGTGTGATCTACCT
>Ga0302237_1001294_pt1 | contig 18243 bp, 16 predicted proteins | sample AAG_UR_Ala_MG_FD_193530 | JGI IMG/M metagenome (GOLD analysis project Ga0302237, IMG submission 193530) | Enriched activated sludge microbial communities from anaerobic digester in WTTP, New Holstein, Wisconsin, United States - AAG_UR_Ala | ecosystem: Engineered > Bioreactor > Anaerobic >... | reverse complement strand
GGGGAAGGCCTGAGGCGGAGGCGGGAAGGCCTGAGCCGGAGGAGACGGGTAAGGCATGGCTGGGTGCGGCTGATGAGGCGGCGCCCCGGGCGCGGCCGGCGACGGCCAGGAGGGCGGCGGCGGAGGGGCGTCGGCGGGAGGTCCGCCGCCGGGAAAGGCTCCCGCCGGCGGGCCGACGTTCTGGTTCGATGATCCCGCCCGGGGGGCTCCGAGGTTCCTTCCCGCAGCCGAAGGCCGGGGGCCCGGCGGATCCGCCGGCGGGCCGCCGTCTTCCGCGAGACCCCCGAGAGGGGGAGTGCCTCCCAGGATGGAGAGTTCTTTCTGAATCCTTTCCTCCGGCTCGTCCTCGTCGTCCTCTTCCTCCTGGACCTTCAATCCGCCGAAATCGAGGATCGGTATGGAATCCTCGTCCTGAACGGGGAACTCGTCGGTGAGAAGGCTTCCCCCTTCTTCCTGCTCCTGAGGCCGGGAAGACTGAAGGACCAGCTCCCCCAGGCGGCTCAGGTTGCGCGCCCAGGCTTCCTTGTGGTCCTCACCGAAGACTTCCACCGTCTTTTCGTGCAATTCGAGGCTTTCGTTCAGCCGGCTGATATCCTCCGGGCTCGCCCGCCGGCCCTGGAGATTGATGAGCTGGTCCACCGCCTCCAGCGCCGCCTTATGGCTCCCCGTTTCCTGAAGGGCCCGGGCGAGGTTCGCGATGATTTTTCCGTCGTCGGGAAACCGGTGGCGGATCTTTTCGAAATGCTCCAGCGCTTCGGGGAATTTCCCCTCTTTCAGCAGAATTTCCCCGTAAAGATTCTGCCCCTCGGCCCCGTCGGGATGTTCCGTCACGTATTTTTCCAGCTCCACCAGCGCTGCGTCGAGGTCTCCCGCATCCCTGAGGGCCTTCGCCGCGTCCACCCGGAACTCCGTGTCCGTCGGGTCCGTCCTGAGAAGGCGGGAATGGTATTCCCCGCCCTCCTCCCTGCGGCCGGTCCGGTAACAGATTTCCCCCATGATCCGGAGACCCTTCCTGTTGTCGGGTTCCTTCTGCAGAACGGCGGCGGTCTGCTTCTCCGCATCCCGATAGTTCCCCAGGGACGCCAGCGCGCCGGCGTACTGCAGCCGCAGTTCGCGGTCCTCCGGATTGTGGGTCACCAGGAAGTTCAGGTATTCCAGAACCTCGTCGGTGGCCTCCCGCTTTTCCAGAATCTGCCCCAGATTGGCCGCCGCCACCGGGTAATCGGGTCTGCCTTCCAGGGCGCGCCGGAAGGATTGCATCGCTTCCCTGGTTCTACCCTGCTGAGCGAAGATGGTGGCCATGTTGTTGTGAGCTGTGGGGTTTTTCGGATCCAGGGCGAGGATTTCCCGGAAGGCGGCGGCGGCCTCGTCGAATTTTTCCCTCCGCTGCAGCACGATGCCCAGGTTGTTCAGACCATCGATCCAGCCCGGGCGGGAGCGGACCGCAAACTCGAACTGCTTCTGCGCATCCTCCAGGTTTCCCAGGCTTTGCTGGGCGATGCCGAGATTGTAGCGCAGGGTAGGGTGGTTCGGGTCCGAGCGGAGCCCCCGGTGGAAGACCTCCGCGGCCTTCCCGAAATCGCCCATCTTCTCGTACAGGGTCCCCAGGTTGTTGTAGGCAAGAACGAAGCCGGGATCCAGGTCCAGGGCCTTGGTGTAGGCCGTCACCGCATGGGAGGCTTTTCCATCGAGCTTGTGCATGTTGCCCAGGTTGTACCACATCTGGGCGGACCGGGGGTCCAGATGAATGGCCCTTTGAATGGATCGCAGGCCCTGTTCGGGCCTGCCGACCCGGCGGTACATGACTCCCAGATTGTTCAGGGCTTCCGGATTGTTCGGACGCAGCTCCAGAGCTTTTTCGAATTGGGCTATCGCCCGGGGATACATCTCCTGTTTTCCGTAAATGGTGCCCAGCATGATATAGGCGGGGGAGAATGCGGGGTCCTCGCGGATGAGGTCTTCGGTGATTTTTTCCGCCGTCCCCAGGTCTCCTATTCTCAACGCCTTTCCGGCCTGGCCCAGGAGTTCGTCGCGGCGGCTAGTCTTTATTGTCGTCATCGTCATTCCGGTGCAACCTGGAGGGCCTGGCGCTGACTTCCCGTGAAAGAAGACCGCTCCGGTAATCCCCCCTGCCATCATAGGAGGATACGGCGAAATAGTAAAGTTTCCCGTTCCGCAGTCCCCGGAGTCGTGTTTCGGTGATTTTTCCCACATGCAGGGGGGAGGGGCCCAGTTCGCTCCCGTCGTAGACCCCGGGCCCGGAGCCGTAGTAGATCAGATACCCCTGAAGGTTGGGATCCGTCACCTCGGACCAGCGCAGCTTGATGGACGAGTCTCCGGGAAAGGCGGCGAAGAAGGCCGGGGGCGGAGGCGGGAGGTTCTTTTCGAAGGTTATGGACAGTTCGAATAACCGGGGGGAGACGGACCTCCGCCCGTCGGGGAACATCTCGATCCGGAATCGGACGAACCTTCCGGTGGCATCCGGGGCGAGGTCCTTTCCCGGGACGAAGGGAGTCCATTCCATCCCGGTGAAACCCGCCGGGTCCTCGCTGATCTGGTAAAAAAAGAAGATCCCGCTGTTGGACGGGGTCGTGTAGCGGGCGTCGATGCGAAGAAGGGCCGATCCCCCGTAGCCCAGGTCCACCGGAAGGGTTTCCGCCCCTCCTCCCGCGGCGCTGAAGGCGGAGGGTTCCGGGACTTCGGCGGCGGTCCTGTCGATCCGCAGTTCGTCCATGAACCCGGTGAACCCCTGGCCGATCTCCAGACCGGTCCGTCCCTCACCGCCGATCCGGGGCTGAAAGAACCTGCCGCCTTCCCTCCCCGTGGGGCCGGCGTACCGGATGTCTTCGGGGATCCCGTCCACCGCGTATTCCAGCAGCCCGGTGGCGGCTTCGAATCGCAGCGAATGGTGTCGCCAGGTCCGAGGCAGAAGGGGGGAGGAGCCCTTCAGTTCGATGGTTCCCCCGGAGAGGCCGGGGGCCTGGAAAAGGTTGGAAGACCTCCAGACCAGGGTCTTTCCCTCGATGCTGCAGGAGAAATCCTGTCCCCTGGTTTCGTCGCCGGAGAAATCCGCCCCGCGCCAGGCCAGGATGGTTTCTCCGTTTTCCAGGGTGGCGGGGTAGAGCCAGAACTGGATGGTGAAATCCCCCCAGGCGGATCCGGGGCCGAAGAGGGCGTTTCTCCCGGCCCGGGGGGTCAGGACGAGGCGGGAATCCCGCTGAAAGGCCCCGGAGGCCGGGCCCCGCATTTTTTGCCCCGGGGAGGCCGGGACGGGGCTTCCCATGACGCGGACCTTGTAATTCGCCGCCAGGTCCCGGAGGGGCTCCTGGTCGAAACTCAGATACAGATCCGTGTCCGCGCCGGCGGGGAGCTGCAGATCCCGGAGAAACAGCCGGGGGGAGGCGTCGGGGCCGATCCCCGTCTCCAGCCCCTGGACCGTCGCCAGGCCGCTGAAGCCGGACTTTTCCCCCAGGATGACCCGGCTTTCGGGGATCGCGTAGAGGCCGGGCGTGAAAAGCCCGGGCGCAAAGAACCCGGGGATGAGAAAAATCGTTGTCAGGGCGAGCAGTGTTTTCTTTTTCACGCGTCTTTTATACATTATTATCGGAGATTTATGGAAAAAGAAGAGAGACCCGGGAACGGGAGCCTCCAGGAGACCGTCACCCGATTTCCGGAAAATCCCGGGGTCTATCTGATGAAAGACGAAAAAGATCGGATCCTCTATGTGGGCAAGGCGACGAATCTGCGCCACCGGGTTCGGTCCTATTTTTCCGGCGAAAAGGATCTGAAGACCGCGGTGCTGGTCCGGAAAATCAGGAACATCGAATATATCGTCACCGAAAACGAGTACGAGGCGCTGCTTCTGGAGAACACCCTGATAAAGAAGCACAAGCCCCGGTACAACATCAATCTGAAGGACGGCAAGTCCTACCCGGTGATCCGGATCACCAACGAGGAGTATCCCCGGGTTTTCCGCACCCGGCGGATCGTGGACGACGGATCCCGGTACTTCGGCCCCTTTCCGGCGGTGTCCACCCTGGACCGGTATCTGGAGCTGATCGAAAAAATATTCCCCCTGCGCAAATGCCGGGGCCCGCTGAAAAAAAACGGCCGGCCCTGCCTGTATTACCACATCGGCCGCTGTTCGGGAGTCTGCGGCGGCAGGATATCCCGGGACGATTACCTGAAAAACGTGGAGGGGGTCCGGGCCCTTCTGTCCGGGGAAACCGGGGAGATCCGGGACATGCTGGAAAGGCAGATGCGTCGGGCGGCGGAGGACCTGGACTTCGAGAAGGCCGCTTCCCTCCGGGACGCCCTGCGGGCGGTGGAGGACCTGGACCGGGGACAGAAGGTGGTGGATTTCGACGGGGAGAGCCGGGACTACATCGACTGGGCGGAAAAGGAGAGGCTCTGCACCTTCATCGTTTTCCAGATGCGGGGGGGGAGGCTCAGCGGAAGGGAGCTTTTCCGGACCGGAGTCTATGACCACCGGGCGGACCTTCCCGGGCAGTTCCTGCTGCAGTATTACCGGCAGGCGGAACAGCTGCCGGGAACGATCTATCTGCGCTCCCTGCCGCCCCAGTGGCAGGTTCCGGACTACTTCCAGCGGGAGTTGGGGCGGACTGTCCGGCTGGAGGCCGCCTCGGCCAAACGGGATCTGGCGGTGCTCAACCTGGCGCGGGAAAACGCCGAACACGATCTGCGGAAGCGTCTCCACGAACGGGGAAACATCCCCGCCCTGGAGGATCTGGCGGCGGTCCTGGGTCTTCCCGCCGTCCCCCTGCGGATCGAAGGTTTCGATATCGCCCAGCTCTCGGGCAAGCATCCCGTGGCCTCCCTGGCGGCCTTTCTGAACGGGGCGCCGGACAGGAAGTCCTACCGGAAGTTTCATATCCGCAGTCTCGCCGGAGAAATCGACGATTACGAGGCCATCCGGGAAGCGGTGGCCCGGAGGTACACCCGGATCCTGAACGAGGGTCTGGAGCCGCCGGACCTGGTGCTCATCGACGGCGGCAAGGGCCAGGTCGGAGCCGCCCGGGGAGTCCTGGACGCCCTGGGTTTCCAGCGGGTTCCGGTGCTGGGACTGGCCAAGCGGAACGAGGAGATCTTCCTCCCGGGGAAAAAAGATCCGGTGCTGCTGCCCGAGGGGTCCCCGGCTCTGCGGATCCTGCAGGCGGTGCGGGACGAAGCCCACCGCTTCGCCACGGGGTTCAACCGGAAGCTTCGGGAAAAGACCCTGTCCCTGGAAACCCTGACCTCGGTGCGGGGGATCGGTGAGGCCCGGGGGAGGAAAATTCTCCGCCGCTACGGTTCCCGGGAGGCCATCGTCGAGGCCACGGGCTACGATATCGCCAGGACCGCGGGCATCAGTCTGGAGGTGGCGGAATCCCTGCTGGAGAGACTCCGGAAGGGGGACTGATTCTCACCGGGAGGAGGACAGAATGTTCACTCCGCCCCTCCGGATGACGCTGAAAAGAAACAGCTCCATGAGGCGGGACTGGAGTTCCGCCCGGGAGGAGCGGAGCTCCTCGTCGAAATCGGCGAACAGAACGATGATGTTTTCCAGCTCGCCGGGACTGAACCTCCCCGCGGCGGCGGCGTAGATCCCCTGGTTCCGTTTGCCGGAGATCTGCAGGGCCGTGAAGCCGTCGGCGAGAGAGCCGCCCTGAGCGAGGAGGAGAGCCAGGGCGTGGAGCTTCCGGAACTGCCAGAGCAGGCCCGCCAGAAGCTGAACGGGCTGGCTGCTCCCTTCCAGGAGGAGTTTGTCCAGAATTTCCAGGGACCGTTCCAGATCTTTTTCCGCCACGCTTTCGAACAGGGAAAAGACGGTCTCCTCTTTTCCGTGGCACAGATGCTTTTCGATATCTGCGGCGGTGACCCTGGTGCCGGGCCCCAGAAAGGCGCACAGGTCGCGGCACCATCTTTCCATCTCCAGGGTGTCGTTGTTCACGATGTCCAGAAACAGCTCCGCCGCCTGAAGGTCGATCTCCGCGCCGTGCCTTTTGAAGCAGGAAAGGACCCAGCTCTTTTTCTGGTTGTCGAAGAGCTCCCAGAAAATTTTTTTTCCCGCCCCCGGCACGGTGTCGGAGAGTTTCCTGTCCACCGAAACATTCTCGCTGATCAGGACCAGAACCCCGTCGGGGGAGGGGTTTTTCGCGTAATCCCTCAGCAGGGAAAGGTCCTCCTTTCGGCGGATTTCCTCCGCCCCGTGGTACAGAACCATCCGGGACGAGGAGAAGAGGGAGGCGTTCCGGAGCAGCGAGACGATCTCGGCGACAGGCGTGTCGAAGGCGTAGAACCGGTGCTCCTCCGGCTCCCCCCCGCCGCGTTTGGCCAGGGCCTGACGGATTTCGTTCAGAAAGGAGTTCTTCAACCCCGTTTCCGGCCCCAGGAGGAGATAGAGAGGCTCAGCTTTGCTCATGGAAGGGCCCCGCCCTTTTCATGAAGGGGCGCCGCTCTAGTCATAGGAGCGCATCAGAAAAGCGAGCCGCCCGAGGATCCGCAGATCCTGGCTGTAAATGGGGGGGTAGGCGGGGTTTTCCGCCTGGAGCTTGACCCGGTTTTTCTCCTGGAAGAACCGTTTCAACGTCACCGCGTCATCCACGGTGGCGACGACGATGTCCCCGTTCCGGGCGGTGGACTGCTGCAGAATGACGGCGGTGTCGCCGTTGCGGATTCCCGCGCCGGACATGCTGTCTCCCCGCACGTGCAGGGCGAAATAATTACCCTTTTTCAGGTAGGCTTCGGGGACCGTCAGGTAGCCTTCCAGATTTTCTTCCGCCAGCAGGGGGCGCCCCGCCGCGACGGTTCCGAGAACCGGGACCCTCCGGAACTTCTCCTCGTCCCGGTCCGGGTTGTCCAGGATTTCGATGGTCCGGGAACGGTTGGCGTTGCAGCGGATGACGTTTTTCCTGCGCAGAGCCGTCACATGATCGTAGGCGCCCCGGATGGAGATGGAGAACCTCTCGGATATCTCCCTGATGGTGGGGGGGAACTTGTGGGCCGAAATGTAGAGCCCGATGAAATCCAGGACCTGTTTCTGGCGTGGGGTCAGTTTTTTCATTTTTCCATCCTGATCCCGTGGCGTTTGATCTTTCCGTGGAGATTGCTGGGATAAATTTTTATGGCTTCGGCGGTTCGGGTGATATTGTAATCGAAGGCTTCGAGTTTTTTCCGGAGGTACAGCTTTTCGAACGCTTCCCGCGCCTCGGTCAGACCCATGGAACCGAACTCCCCCAAACCGTCGTCCTGCGCGCTTTCCGCCTCTCCCAGGTAGTATCTCACCGTTTCGGCGGACACGCAATGCTCGTCGCTCATTATGTTAATCCGCTCGATGAAGTTTTTCAACTCCCGGATGTTCCCGGGCCAGGAATAGGCCTGGAGCAGCGCCATGCCGTCGGCGGAGATGGTCCGGGACCTCTCCTCCCCGGGAGGTTTGAACTTGCCCATGAAATAATCCACCAGAGGCGGAAGGTCCGATATGCGCGATTTCAGGGGGGGCACGAAAACGGGAATGACATTGAGCCGGAAAAACAGGTCTTCCCGGAACATCCCGTCCCGGATCCGCTCCTGGATGTTCTTGTTTGTGGCGGCGATGATCCGGACGTCCACCGACAGGGACTCTTCCCCGCCCACCCGCTCGAACCGCAGCTCCTGGGTTATCCGCAGCACCTTCGCCTGGGCGCTCGGCGACATGTCCGCCACCTCGTCCAGAAAGATCGTTCCCCGGTGGGCCAGCTCGAACTTGCCCTTCCTCCGGGACACCGCGCCGGTGAAGGAGCCCTTCTCGTGGCCGAAGAGTTCGCTTTCGATGAGGGATTCGGGGATGGCCGCGCAGTTGACCTCCACGAAGGGTCCGGCGGCCCGTAGGCTGCGCCGGTGTATCTCCCGGGCCACCAGCTCTTTTCCCGTCCCGTTGGGTCCGGTGATGAGGACCCGGGAATCGCTGCGGGCGCTCTGCTCGATGAGTTCCCGGATCTTTTCCATCTCCGGACTGCGGCCGATCATCTCGTCCTGGAAGATCAGGGAGTTCTTCAGCCGCAGATTTTCCCGGCGCAGCTTTTCGATTTCCAGGGCGTTCCGGACGATGACCATGACCCGGTCCAGACTCAGGGGTTTCTCCAGGAAATCGAAGGCCCCCAGTTTGACGGCCTTCACCGCCAGGTCGATGTTGGCGTGCCCGGAGATCATGATGACCTCGACGATGGGAAACTTTTCCTTGATCTCCCGCAGAACGTCGATGCCCCCCATGTTGGGCAGCCACACGTCGAGGATGACCAGATCGATGACCTCCCGTTCCAGAACCGACAGGCCCGCGAAGCCGTCCTCGGCGGTGAAAACCCGGTATTTCTCGTCCTCCAGGATCTCCGCCAGCACCGACCGGATGCCGGCCTCGTCGTCTATGATCAGAATTGCGCTCATGCGGTCTCCACGGGAAGATCGATAAAAAAGGTCGTTCCCACCCCCGGCTCGGATTCGAACCAGATCTGGCCCTGGTGGTCGAAAACGATGCGTTCCACCACCGATAAACCCAGACCGGTTCCGTCGCTTTTCGTGGTGTAATAGGGGTTGAAAACCTGGGAAAAGCGCAGGCGGTCGATCCCTTCGCCGGTGTCTTCCACTTGTATCCTACAGTAGCGGGTATTGCCCTTTTTGACAAGGTCGGTCCGGAACCGCAGGGTTCCCCCTTCGGGCATGGCATCCACGGCGTTGGTGATGAGATTGGCGAAAACCCGGCGGATCTGGTCGGGGTCCAGGGAGAGGGCGAGGTCCTCGGGGACCCCGTCGGTTTCGATGCGGATCTTTCCCGCCCGCTCGCCGTACAGGGCCGCGGCTTCGGTTATCACTGCTTTCAGCCGGGTCGACCTTTTCCGGGGGGCCGGGAGGCGGGAAAAATCGCGGAACTCCGTCAGCAGATTGTCCAGATTGTCCACCTCCCGGACGATGGACTCCACCGAGGAGTCCAGGATCCGGCCGAAGTCCTCAGGGTTCTCCCGGTGCCGCTTCTGGAGCCTCTGGGCGGACAGCTTGATGGGCGTCAGGGGGTTTTTGATTTCGTGGGCCAGCCTCTGGGCGATCTCCTGCCAGGCCGCCACCTTTTCGGTCTGCAGGATCTTGAGCCGGCTTTTTTCCAGTTCCGCCACCATCATGTTGAAGGACCCCGCCAGAAGAGAAAGCTCGTCCCGGGAGCGGGACAGGATGCGGTGGGAGAAATCCCCGTCCGCCACTTTGCGGGTGGCTTCTTCCAGATTGACGATGGGGCGGATTATCTCGTCACTGAGCAGGAAACTCACCAGGATGGCCAGCAGCATCAGCGGAAAGGAGAAGAACCCGTAGAGAATGGTAAAGGCCGGAAGGATGAGTCGTCTGTTGTTTTCCAGTTGCCTGAAGGTTTCCAGCGAGGAGGTGAGATTCTCGGCGTGCCCGTCGAAGTCCCGGGGAAGGGTCACGCTGAAAACGGCGAACCGGCGCCGGCCGTCCCGGGCGGTGTAGTTCTTTTTGGAGCGCAGGATGCTCAGCCCGTCGGTCCGGGTTTCCCGGGGCAGAAGGCCCTCGGCGGCGGCCAGGGCGGCCCCCTCCTCGATGAAGCCCTCGGGGTTTCCGGCGGCGAAGATCCTGGCTCCATCGGCGCCGAAAATCTGCAGGCAGCTCAGATCGGGGTTGACCAGGCGCAGGGTTTCCCAGTCCGGGACCCCGGAGGGGCCTGTTTTCTCCAGCGCGGCGAGAACGATGCCGCTCCGGGAGAGATTCTGCAGATTGGATACCTTTTCGCCGTAGTAGCGCATGGCCACCGCGAGTCCCCCCCGCAGGGATTCCGCCGTGCGGGCGCTGAACCAGGTCCGCAGGGATGTGCCGATGAAATTGATGGACAGGATAGCCTGGGGGATGGACGACAGGAGGATGACCAGGAGGAAGAAGAGAATCAGCCTGAACTTGAGGCGTCCGCCGGGCTTCTCCCCGGACCCCGTCCGGAGGAGCTGAAAGAGATTGATGCCGATGGCCCAGAGGAGTATCAGACTGAAGATCACCGCCAGGGAGGCGATAAACGCCCCGGCGACGGCCCTGTTCATCGACAGGTCCGACAGGATCCGGGAGGAGAAGACCAGAACCAGCACGATGAGGAGGACGTAGAGAAGAGCCAGGCCGAAAAGCATCGTCAGGGACCCTTTGGGAATGGACAGTCTTCTCATTCGCCGCCCAACCTCGACCAGGAGGTCGAAACCGTGTTCCGGTTCGGGAACAGGGTCAGGATGTTCATGGGTGGAAGGAACACCATTTTCTGAAATCTCGCCTGCACCAGAATATAGACCCGGGAGCCGGGGATTTCCGGAACGGGGAACTCCCGCAGCCCGGCGAAGTCCTCCAGGAAGGTTTTCCACCGGGGATAATAATGACGGCTCCCGTCGGGAAGCGAAAGTTCGTAACAGGCGCTGAAAGGATCCCAGCGTCCGGTCTGGGACGGGTTGGCCCGGAAAAGGAGTTCATCCCCCAGGCGGGGGAAAAAACGGTCTTTCTTCCGATACTCCTCGATGAAGAACTCCATCCGGGCGCGAAACCCCTGGTGCAGATGTTCCCTGAGCTCCGCCTCTTCCAACCCCGAGAGCCGGACTGTCAGGGATCCGGACGGAGGGGCCGCCGCACAGGTGGCGGTGAGTTCCAGGGCGGGGATCCGTCCCGCCGCGGCGGACAGAAGGACGAAGATCCGGATGATTGTCCATCCCGTCGTTCCCCGGAAGGAAGCCGTAAATCTATTCCTCCTCGAACCGGTGGTCAAAAAGGGCGCAGAGGGCCTCCACGGCCTGCTCTTCGTCGGGACCGTCCGCCTGTATGGTGAGAGTCGAGTTGTAGCTCGCCCCCAGGGTGATGATTCCCATGATGGATTTGGCGTTGATGGTTTCGTTTTCCTTGATCATGTTGATCCTGGAGGCGAATTTGCCGGCGGTCTGCACGATCATCGCCGCGGGCCGGGCGTGGATGCCGGCGCGATTTTTTATGGTAACCTGCTTTTCCGTCATTGCGGCTCCGCTCATTGTCAGAATAGGTCGGTGTTCTGCAAGTATACGGTGCGGGCGTTTTCGCTTTCAAGCCATTTCAGGACGCTTTTGTTGAATTCCTTCGCGGAGTAGTACCCCATCCCCTTGAGCCTCTCGTTCATGGCCGCCGTTTCGATGAGGATGGGGATGTTGCGCCCCGGCTTGACCGGAATCTTCAGGTAGGGGATCTGGATGCCCAGAATTTCGGTGGTGGCCGCCTGGCTGCCGATGCGGTCGTAATCCTTGTTCGAGTCCCAATGCTCGATTTCCACCACCAGCTGGATCTGCTTTTTGTCCCGGATGGCCCCGACCCCGAAAAGATGGGTGATGTTGATGATGCCCAGACCCCGGATCTCCATATGGTGCCCGATGACCTTGTTGGCCCCGGAACCCAGCGGAATGTTCCCGTAGACGCAGCGGATCTCCACCGCGTCGTCCGCCACCAGCCGGTGCCCCCGTTCCACCAGCTCCAGGGCGGTTTCGCTTTTCCCCACGCCGCTTTCGCCCCGGATGAGGACGCCCAGACCGAAGACCTCCACCAGCACCCCGTGAATCGTCTCCCGGGGGGCGAAGATGTTGCTCAATACCCGGATGATGCGGGCGGAAAAGTCCGACGAGGACAGGCCCGTCTGCAGGAGCGGGCAGCCGGACTCCTCGCAGATCCGGAAGAAGATCTCGCTGGGGCGCAGGGAGTGGGTGAAGATCACGCAGGGTATCTGGTGCCGGAAAAAGCGGCGGATATTGTCGTAGGAGTTATCCAGCGCCAGCTTCGCCAGATACGCGTTCTCCCCCCGACCGAAGATCTGGATCCGCTGATAGGCGAAGTTGTCGAAGAAACCGCCCAGGGCGAGGCCGGGTCTGTTCAGATCGGGCACCTGAATCACCCGGGTCAGGCCCGGCCGCCCCGCCAGGCAGCGCAGATCCAGGGCGTCGTGCTCCGTCAGGTCCAGATTCAACAGGTCGAGAACCGTAAAGTCTTTCATCTAATGCTGCTTTATCTTTTCTTTTTCCTTTGTGACCTTGGTTTCGATTTTTTCGAACAACTTATCTATTCCATCCCGCAGTTCGAAATCCTGCACCCTGAAATGATGGGTGGCGCCCCAACGGAAGTTGATGGTGGCCACCAGGAGATACCCCCTGTCCTTCGTGATGCTGCAGAGCAGATCGACGATCATTTCCTGGGCGAACTCGATTTTGCGGATCTTTTTTTCGATGATTTCGCGATACTCTTCCGGGAGTTCGAAACGGACTGCTTTGATATCCACATTCATTTTGCACCTCCAAGCCTATCTCTTGTACGAAGAATCGATGTTCAGCTCTTTGCGGTACTTCGTTACCGTTCGTCTTGCAAGAGGAATGCCCCTCTTGGCCAAAAGATCCGCGATTTTCTGATCCGAATGCCCCTTGCCTCCTTCCAGTTCGATGATTTCCTTGATGATCTGCTTGACCCCCTCCTTGGAAAACCGGGACCCGCCGGAACCGGTCCCGGAGATGGAGTTGGAAAAGAAATACTTCAGTTCGAATATACCCCATTCCGTCTCCACATACTTGGAGGTGGTGGTCCGGGACACCGTGGCTTCGTGAACGCCCACTTCCGCGGCGATGTCCTTCAGCGTCAGAGGCTTGATGTATTTGGGACCCCGAATGAAAAAATCCCTCTGGAACTCGACGATGGCCTTGGCGACCTTCAGCAGGGTCTGGTTGCGCTGATGGATGCTGTTGATGAACCAGCGGGCTTCCTTGATGTTGGTGTTGACGAAGCGCTTCAGGTTCTTCGTCCCGGCGGCCTCCGGGTCCTCCTGGATATCCGCAAAAAAGGGATTGACCCCCAGCACGGGGATTTCCTCGTCGTTCAGGACGATGACGAACTGGCCGTCCTTCAGCTTCACCATCAGGTCCGGGATGACGTACCGGGGCGTCTCCCGGGAGTAGGCCCTGCCGGGAAAGGGGGTGAGGGTGCGGATGAACTTCAGGCTCTCCTCCACCGCCTCCTCGCCCACGCCGAGAATCCGGGCGATGTCTTTCAGCTTGTTGCGCTCCAGAAGTTCCAGATGGTCCTGAAGAATCATGGCCGTATACTCCGGAGCGTCGGGCCGGGCGAAGGTCTGGACCATCAGGGATTCCTTGTAATCCGCCGTGCCCACCCCCAGGGGGTCCAGGCTCTGGATAAGCTCCAGGGCCTCCGGCAGAAGGGGCTTTTTCTCGTCCGGGACCAGTATCTCCGGGCTTTCCCGATGGAAACCGTTCTCGTCCAGGTTGCGGATAAGAAGCTCGCAGAGGGACAGAAGCTCCTGGGAGATGGGCTGGAGGCGGATCTGCCATAAAAGGTGGTCCTGGAGGGATTCCGGCCGGGAGAGGGCCCCTTCCAGGAACCGGCGTTTCGCCTCCCCCGCCTCGTCGTCGTAGCCGGATCGGGTGAAACCGGGGTCCGAGGAGTCGTCGAAGTAATCGTACTCTTCCGGAGTCCTCTTCGCCGCCTCGTCTATGGAGAAGATCTGGGGCTCTTCGATCACTTCCAGCGCGGGGTTTTTTTCGATCTCTTCCTGAATCCGGGTCTGAAGGTCCTGCAACGACAGAGCCATTATCTGGATGCTCTGGAGCAGCTGCGGATTCATGCGGAGTTTCTGTTCCTGCACCAGAAAGGGCTTCTGGCTCTGCACTACCGACTCTCCCTCCCTCGATGAAGCCTCTGTTTTAAATATTGGAGATGGGACCCTCTTTTGTCAATGTTTTTCAGCTGAGCATCCGGAAATCTTCCCCCAGGAATATCCGGCGCACCTCGGGACTTTCGCTGAGTTCCCGGGGTGTACCCTGAAAGGCGATGTCGCCCTTGTCCATGATGTAGGCCCTCCGGGTGATCTCGAAGGTGTCGTAGATGTTGTGGTCCGTGACCAGGACGCCCACCCCCCGCCGGGCCAGCCCGAGGATGATTTTCTTGAGCTCCGCCACGGTTTTCAGGTCTATCCCCGCGAAGGGTTCGTCCAGAAGCAGGAATTTGGGTTCCGTCGCCAGCGACCGGGCGATCTCCGTCCGCCGCCGCTCGCCCCCGGACAGGGTCACCGCGGGCTGCCGGCGTTTGTCCTGGAGGCCGAACTCGTCCAGCAGGGTCTCCAGCCTCTCCTTCTTCTGATCCTCCGTCAGGTCGCTCCGGGTTTCCAGGATCGCGGCGATATTGTTCTCCACGCTGAGCTTGGTGAACACCGAGGTCTCCTGGGGGAGGTAGGAGATACCCGCCCGGGCGCGGCGGTACATGGGCAGGCGGGTCATGTTCCGGTCCCCCAGGAAGATTTCTCCCCGGGTGGGTTTGATGAAGCCGACGATCATGTAGAAGGTGGTGGTCTTTCCCGCCCCGTTCAGCCCCAGGAACCCCACGACCTCGCCCGCCCGCATGGAGAAGGAGACGCCCTTCACCACCTCCTTGCGGCCGAAGACCTTGCTCAGCCCCTCCACCCGAAGGATCGGACCGGAGCGGCCTTCGGGGCTCTCCCGATCCTCCGGCCCGGACGGATCGTTCCGCCCGGATACGGGATCAGTCATGTTCCTCCCCTCCTCCCTTGCTGTTCTTTTCCCCCTCCCCGGACCGGGAAACGATGGAGCCCGTCACGTCCCCCATAAGGGATATCTCCTCGGTTGCCAGGTTCATGACGATCCGGGTGGCCCGGTATTCGTCCTTCTTCCAGAAGGCCACCGGCAGCCCCGAGAGTTCGACGATGTCGGTTTCCCGCTGGTACCGGGCGAACTCCGCCCGGGCGGCGAAGTCCTTTTTGACGATCCGCACGCCGATCTGGGCCAGAGTGATGTCCTCCCTGTCCCGGTGTTCCAGCCGGTGCCCCCGGACGATGATTTCGTTCTTCCTGTCTTCCATGGAGGCCCGGCCCTCGGCGTGGAGGACCTTGGCGAACCGGTCGTAGGTCAGTGTATCGCATTGTATGAGGATGTCCTTTTTCAGATCCCGGGCGATGACCCCGCCCCGGCAGACGGCGAACTGGAAATCCTTTCCGTGAATTTCGATTTCATCCGCGGAGATGAAGGTGTCGTCGGACTGGATCCGGGCGCCTCCCCGGAGAAGGGTGCGCTCCCGGCCCTTGGCCAGACTGGTGGACATCCTGTCGCCGGAGAACCGGAACACCTCGCTCCGCGCCTCCCGGGAGGCCGAAAGAAGGAAGACGGCGAGAAAAAAGAGGGCCTTACTCGTCGGGAACCGCATAATCCCCCTCCACTGCTTCGGCAAAGGTCACGACCAGCCTCTTCAGGTCCGCCTCGAAACCCTGTCCGGAGAAGCGCGAGCCCTCCTCGTCGAAGGTCTCGGTCCGTCCGTGTTCGAGGCCCTTCAAAACACGCTTCTCGTTGTCCCAGGACAGGTGATCCGTCCTTATGCCGCCCTTCTCCCGGTGGGAAACCACCTCGACATTGCCGGAAATGACGGCGTTTTTCGTGTCGGTGAAGTATTCCACCCGATCCGCCCGACCCCGGGAAACCGGCTCCCCCCGGGAATCGTACTCCTGGAAGCGGACCCCGAAGAGGAGGATCTTCTTCGCCTCATCGTGGCTTTCGGTTCTTTCCGCCTCCACCCGCATGACGAGGACTCCCCGCTCCACCAGACTGTGGGTGACCTTTTCCATCAGGATGGTGGGAACCCCCTCTCCTGTCTCACCCGCCGCAGGGTCCCGATAGTCGAGACTGCAGCCGGCGGCCCAGAGGAGGGCGGGCGCCCAGAGGAGGATGAAAAAGCGCCTCACCGGCACGCCGCCGACTCTCGTCGGGGGGAGAAAAGGGAGAACCGATTCGTCATGAAAACATTATTCGAAAGGCCCGGACTCTTGTCAATGAAGGAAATGGGAGTGCAGCCGTGCCTGGCCCACCAGCAGAACGCTCCGCTCCTCCGGCGCGGCGAGCCCCGCCCATGGGGCGATGCCCAGGGCCCTCTCCGACGCGGGGACATAGAGGGGGGCTCCCAGGCGGAGGGCAAGAGCGATGCCGTCGCCGGGTTTGATGCCCGAGGTGAACCTGCGCAGGCCCTTGCGGTAGACCATTTCGGCGGAGCAGGTATCCAGAACGAAGGAATGGAGAAAAAGATGGTCCAGCTTGAAGCCGTGTCGGGTGAGAAAACCGGCGAAACTGTCATGGGTGAAGGGGGCGGGGGTCCGGACCTTCTCCATTTCGACGATGATGGCTCCCGCCTCGAAGGCGCCAGTGCCGAAGCTGAGGGCCAGGGTCCCGTCCTCGTTCTGCAGGAGGACCTGGGGGTTTTCATCGTTCTTATCCAGGGAAATTCCCGCGACGAACACTTCCACCATTCGTTTCATTCGCTAATACATTGTACCACGGAGTCCTGTTTTTTCCGGATTATCCGGCGATAATTTGCCGGCGGTCTCGGGTTGTTTTTCATGCCGATATTGACAGCTCAGGGGGAAAAACCTACACTTCCCGCGGAATGTCTGACTTCCTGAGCGACGAAAATTTCGAAAAATTCAGAAATCTCATATATCGGGAAAGCGGGATCCACTTTTCCAGCACCAACAGGACCATTCTGGAAAGCCGGCTCAGGGAGCGGCTGAGGGCGGCCAAACTCGGCGATGTTTCGGAGTATTACGGACTGATCACCCGCAGCGGGGAGGAGCTGAAGGTCCTCCTGGATGCGGTGACGACGAACCTGACCCGGTTTTTCCGCAATGCCGCCCACTTCGACACGCTGGAAAAATATGTCGTCCCGGACCTTTTGCGGCACAAGGCGGGAAAAGGGGAGAAAGAACTGCGCCTCTGGAGCGCCGGGTGCTCCACCGGGGAGGAGCCTTTTTCACTGGCCATGTCCCTCCGGGAGAATCTGCCGGGGGATTACACCATCAGGATCATCGCCTCCGACATCAGCCTGAAATCCCTGATGATCGGCAAGGAAGGCTTCTACCCCGAGCCCCGGATCGGCGGTGTGCCCGATTCCTATCTGTCCCGATACTTCGATAAAAAATCCGGCGGTTATCAGGTCCGGGAAGAGATAAGAAACCTGGTCCGGTTCGACTACCACAATCTGAAGAACGACAGCGGCCTCCGGGGGCTGGACATCGTTTTCTGCCGGAACGTGCTCATCTACTTCGACGAGCCCGCGCAGAAGGCGGTGGTGGAAAAATTCTGGGACTCCATGAACGGGCATTCCTATCTTTTCATCGGTCATTCCGAGTCCCTGTTCGGGATGAAGACCAGATTCGAGTTCGTCAAAACCGATTGGGCCTGCATCTACAGAAAGTTCGCGTGAAGGGGGAGGCGGTGGAAAACGGTCCGATTTCGGTTCTGATCGTCGACGATTCCGCCCTGATGCGGAACCTGATAGGCCGCATCGTGGAGGCCGACCCTGCCCTGACGGTGGCGGGCAAGGCGATGAACGGAGCCTTCGCCCTGGAAAAAATTCCCCGCCTGGACCCGGACATCGTGATCCTGGACCTGGAGATGCCGGAGATGAACGGCATCGACTTTTTGAAGGAAAGGCGGCGCCTGGGCCTGCAGGCCCCGGTGGTCATCCTCTCCTCCCTGGCATCCAAAGGAGCGGAAATCACCATGGAGGCCCTGAGTCTGGGCGCCTCGGATTTCATCATGAAGCCCTCCGGTTCCGCGTCTCCGGATATCCGGGACGTGGCGGACTCCCTGCGGGAGATGATCCATGCCTACGGCGGGCAGTATCGGAGAAACCGGCGGAAGGAGAGGGTCCCGCCGGCGCAGCCCGGCCCGCCCCGTGGAGCGGCGCCGGAGCCGGGGGAGAAGAAAAGCGTTTCCTATCGTCCGCCGGGGCGGTTCGAGCTGGTGGCCCTGGGAATTTCCACCGGCGGCCCCAACGCGCTGCGGGAGGTTTTTTCCCGTCTGGATTCCGGGTTCCCCGCCCCCATCGTGGTGGTGCAGCACATGCCTCCGGGCTTCACCGCGGAGTTCGCCCGGAGCCTGGGCCGGATCTGCCCCCTGGAGGTGAAGGAGGCGGAGGACGGTGACCTCCTGCGGGAGGGCCGGATTCTCGTCGCTCCCGGAGACCGGCACATGGTGGTGGAAAAAAAGCCCCTGTCGGGGCTGGTGCGCCTCCTGGATACGCCGGCGGTCAACGGCCACCGGCCGTCGGCGGACGTTCTCTTCGAGTCCGCAGCCCGGCATTACCGGAACGGCGTCCTGGGGGTGATCATGACCGGGATGGGCCGGGACGGGGCCCGGCGGATCGGCGACATCTATCGGG
>Ga0302237_1001293_pt1 | contig 18250 bp, 13 predicted proteins | sample AAG_UR_Ala_MG_FD_193530 | JGI IMG/M metagenome (GOLD analysis project Ga0302237, IMG submission 193530) | Enriched activated sludge microbial communities from anaerobic digester in WTTP, New Holstein, Wisconsin, United States - AAG_UR_Ala | ecosystem: Engineered > Bioreactor > Anaerobic >... | reverse complement strand
GTTCATCCGCGGGGAGACCGCGGTGCTGGAGGACAAGAGCACGTACGAGATCGTCACCGATCCGGACCGGGCTATCGAGGTGTGCCTGGAGCTGCTGGAGCAGGTGAAGCTGGGGAAGGTCCTGGACTGCGACATCGAGACCAGCGGCCTCAGCCCGTACAAGCAGGGGATGCGGTTCAGCACCATGAGCCTTTGCGCGCACGTGAGCAAGGGCTACGCGATCATGTTCGACCACGATGAGTGCCCGTGGTCCGACGAGGACCGCCAGCGCGTTATCACCGATGGTCTGAAGCCCCTGCTCACGCACGAGGAGGCCAAGCTCCGGTGGCACAACGGCAAGTTCGACGTCCGGTGGATCAAGCACATGCTCGGGTTCTGGCCCCGTGACCAGTTCGAGGACACGATGCTGGCCCATTACGCGATGGACGAGAACGTCCTCCATGGGCTGAAGGCGCTGGCCCTCATGTACACCGACATGGGCGACTACGACGAGGAGCTCGACCGGTACCTCGCCACCCAGGACGTCCCCGACCGCCCCCGGTACGATCTCGTCCCCCTCAACCTGCTGGGGAAGTACGCGGCGTTCGACACGCTGGCCACTCGGAAGCTCTCCCGTGCGCTCCGCAAGGAGGCCGAGAGGCAGGACGTGCACATCCGGTCCCTGGCCTACAGGGTCATGCCCGCCATCTCCGCCGCGTGTGCCAGGCTCGAGCACACCGGCATGTGCATCGATCTGGACTATGCTCGCACCATCGCCTTGCCGCATCTGAAGCGCGAGGAGGAGAAGTCCCTCGCCGCCGTGATGAAGGATCCCATCGTTCGCCAGTTCATCCGCGACAAAGAGGCCGCGAAGCGGGCGAAGATGAAGAAACCCAAGCCCATCGAGCTGAAGCGCTATTTCGAGTTCTCCCTCGACAGCCCGAAGCAGATGCAGGAGCTCCTGTACGGCGAGCGGTACTACCACCACGAGGTGACCGTGCTGTCCGAGAGCGGGGCACCGAGCACCGACAAGGAGGCGATGACCGAGCTGATCAAGGCGGGGTCGCCCATCGCCAAGGCGCTCCAGGAGTACCGCCTCGACCAGAAGCTCAGGGCCACCTACTGTGAACCGGTGGTTCAGCGTTGCGAGGAGCAGGGGGACAACATCCTGCACGTGAGCATCCTCGCGCACGGTACCGTGACCGGGCGCGCCTCGTGTGTCCACGAGGACACCCGCGTGGTGACCGAGAATGGGATGCGTAGGATCGTGGAGATTGACACCCAATCCGATCCCAATACGAGGGTGCTGACCCACAATGGGCATTGGGCGCGAGTCCTGCGCCGTGTCTACAAGGGGCAGGCGGCCATGTATGCCGTCACCCTCGAAGATGGGCGTCGCATCGTCTGCACGGCGCAGCACGCCGTCTACACCCCGGAAGGCTGGCGCACCGTTGCTGAGTTGGCGTGCGGATGCCGGATTTACGCCACAGCCCATGACGCTCCCGAGGCCTATCGAGGGCTGCTGGACTGCGCTGGACGAGCCGTCGTTCCGGCACCTGTTCGTGGAGCTGGGGCTGTCGAAGGCGGAAGTGGGCCGCCGGTTCAGTGTCAGCAGCAAGACGTTGGCGGTATCCTGTGCGCACTGGGGGCCGAAGTTCGCGGAGGAGCTCCGGAGAGTGCGGAAGGAACGGAGGTCCCGGTCGATGCAGGGCAACTCCCGAGGTTCTGGTCCGCCGTCGGTGGTGCTGGATCCGGGGCGGCTCCGCGAGATGGCGGAGGTGGGGATGTCGGTGCACGCCATGGCCAGGGCCCTGGGTTGCAGCGAGTTCCTGGTGCGCCGGAATCTCACCCATCATCGGGTGGAGGCGACGTCGGGTGCACCCAAGGGGATGACCTACGGGCAGCTGGACGCATTCAGGCAGCTGGAGAAGCTGCACCCCGGGATGCTGGCCGCGTTGGCAGGGTACACGACAAATCCTCAGGGGTACTGGGACACCCTGTATGCGGCGTTCCTGCGGCTGTCGGACCTGCTATGGCTCGTGAAGGATCACGCGGACAAGGCGTGGCACTGGAGAGTCGAGACAGGGCAGGTCGCGAGGTCGCATGTGTGCTGGAGGGTGAACCGCGGGGAGCAGACGCTGGCCCTGGCGCTCATGGATGCTGGAATCCCGCATCAGCGGGAGGTGGAGGTAGCCGAGGGCGTGCGTACCGACTTCTTCTTTCCGACAGCGCTGTTGTGCGTGGAAGTGGATGGGTCAGCTCATGCCCTCCCGAGGTACCTGGCCGCGGAGCGCAGGCAGGCGCGGCTGATCCGGAAACGGGGTTGGACGCTGATGCGGTTCACGGTCGCGGACGTGGTGAAGGATACCGCGCGGGTGGTTTCGACTATCGCGCAGTTCCTGTCGCGAGCATCGTCCCAGTAGGGGTCCACGATGTGTGGGACATCATCGTCGAAGGGGACCAGTCCTATGTGGCGCAGGGGTTCGTGAACCACAACACCCGGGATCCCAACCTCCAGTCCACCCCCAACAAGGGTGCGTCCGTCATCAAGCGCATGTTCGTGTCCCGGTTCGGGGATGACGGGTGCGTCGTCCAGTTCGACTACTCCCAGATCGAGCTGCGCATCCTCGCCGCCGTGTCCGGCGACCCCAAGATGATAGCGGCGTACGAGAACGGCGAGGACCTCCATACCGTTGCCGCCTGCATGATCTTCAGCACCACTGTTGAGCAGCATAAGGCGCTCCCCAAGGACGAGCAGAAGCGCCGCCGCACCGTGGCCAAGCGCATCAACTTCGGCATCGCGTACGGCATCGGCGCCCCCGGCATCCAGCACTCTCTGCAATCTGACGGCGTGCAGGTCACCGTGGAGGAGGCGAAGAAGTTCCTCGACACGTTCTATTCCAAGTTCCCGCGGGTGGGGAAGTGGATCGAGAAGATCGAGGCCAGCACCGAGGACGATTTCTTCTCGCGCAGCCTGTTCGGCCGCCGCCGTCGCCTGGAGCAGGTTCGGTCGTTCGACAAGGACACCAAGTCCCGCGCCAAGCGCCAGGCGGTGAACCACGTCATCCAATCCACCGCCGCGGACTTCACCTGGACCTCGCTCATCCTCATGGACCAGGAGATAGCGCTCAGGTCCGGTCGCAAGCCGTCGATGATCATGCCCACCATAGAGCCCCGCGTGTTCCCGGTGGACAAGCGCTGGAAGGACGTGTCCCTGGTGCTCCAGGTGCACGACTCGATCCTCTGCGATTGCCCGCTGGCGATGGCCGGTGAGGTGGTGGACATGTTCTACCGCACCATGCCGAAGGTGGTGGACCTGGCGCCGCTGGTGTGGGGTCCCGAGATCTCCGAGCTGTTGAAGCCCATGCGCCGGGTGAAGCCCGACGTGGACGGCGAGGTTGGGACGAGTTGGCGCGACGCGTACAAGGTCAAGACGGGTGCCGACGTGCCGCTCGCCATGCACGTGGCCCGCACCAAGCGGGCGAAGCTGGATGCCGATGTCACCTATAAGTGGGGTGATGACGACGACAAAGCCGCCGTCGCGTCGTTCAAGGGGGCCTGATGCTCAGTCCGGAAGCCTATGTGGCTGCACGCCTCGGCGACACCAGGGTGGTCACCATCGTGGACGCCTCCGTCGACTTGGCGGAGGAAGTGTCTATCCCGCACAAGGCCGACATAGAGGACCTCCTCCGCGCACATCCCGTCAAAGCTGCCGTCTGGAAGCGCCTCCGCGCCCGGGCTCTGAAGATCCTCAACCGCCTCCGCGACGAGCTGCGGGAGCTGGAGGGGGTCAAGTACATCCACTACTACAAGGCCCACGAGGAGACCGAGCGCCACGAGTGGGCCTTGTTCCACGGAACCGAGGACGATGCGGAGCGCGACGAGTTCGGCCGCCGCCAGCAGGCGCGGGCCCGCGTGGCCCGGGGGGAGAAGTCCGCCGCGCTGCGCTGGCGCAGGAACTTCTCTGACGATCTGGTCCGTTCGTACGTACATTCCGATGACGAGGTTCTGGAGAAACGCGCCGCCATCCGGAAGGCGCAGAACCACGTCGAGCTCGCCGATGTGCTCTGCGAAGCCATGGAGCACCGGGCTCGGTGTTTGTCCCACCTCGCGGCCCTCCACAGAGACCTTGGCAGGGCTGGGTAGACCCTGCTACGATTCCACCCATCAAGGAGCCAAACCAACATGGCACAGATCAGTCCCGAACGTCGTGAGCGCATGCAGCGCGAGAAGCAGATGAACGCCAGCGGAGGCGGGAACTACTTCTCCTTCAAGAACCTCACCAAGGCGCAGATCCGCCTCGCGCCCCTCCAGCCCGATGAGAACATCGGCACCAAGATCGTCTTCTACTTCATCAACAACAAGTCGTACCTCTGCAACGAGCAGACCAACGGCAAGCCTGGCGTGATCGCTCGCACGATCCGCGCCCTCCAGAAGCTCGATTCCCCCGAGGCGGCGGATCTGGTCGAGGCGTTCACCAAGCAGCGCAAGTCGCGCTTCCTGATGAAGATCATCGACCGCGCCGAGGCCGACAAGGTCATCTGGGCCGAGACCCCCAAGGCCATCTACGACGTCATCTTCAAGGCGTTCGACGAGGACGGCGAAGACCTGGCCCACCCGCGCGAGGGCCGTGACATCCGCATCAGCAAGACCGGCAGCGGTCTGGCCACCGAGTACAGCGCGCGTATTCTGGACCAGTGCCCCCTGGCCGACACCAAGGAGCAGCGCATCGCCCTCAAGCAGCAGGCCGCCGAGCTCTCCGTCGAGGAGGAGACCCGCAGCGACGAGGCGCGCACCCTGGAAGCCATCAAGGGCGTGATCCCCAAGCCCATCTGGGCCAAGATCCATGCCGAGGTGGTCAAGGGCATCCCCGGTCTGGATGACGGGGACGGTGACGCCGCCGGCGGTGATGACGAGGACGAGGCTCCGGCGCCGAAGGCCGGCAAGAAGGCTCCGCCCAAGGCTGATGACGATGACGACGACGAGGACGCGGCGCCCCCGAAGAAGCCCGCTGCCGTGGATGATGACGAGGATGAGACCCCTCCGAAGAAGTCCAAGCCTGCGGCTTCCGATGATGACGACGAGGAGGCCCCGCCCCCGAAGAAGCCGAAGCCCGCTCCGCCGGCCGACGACGAGGACGACGAAGCTCCGCCGGCCGACGACGAGGACGACGAAGCTCCGCCGCCCAAGAAGCCCAAGCCGGCTGCCGACGATGACGAGGATGCTCCCAAGGCTGGCAAGAAGGCCCCCGCTCCTGCCGCCGACGAGGATGACGAGGCCCCGCCCGCCAAGCCTGCTGGCAAGAAGCGCTTCCAGGTTACCGACGACGAGTGAACCGCCGTTTCACGGACAGCCCACGCGAGCCTAGCTCGCGTGGGCCTTTCCGTCAGAGGACACCATGAGCAAGAAACGCTACCGCATCATCGACGAAGTCGACACCAAGCCCGAGCCCGACGACCTGCCCCCGTTCAGCGGTATGGTCGCCGAAGCGCTCAATCCGCAGTTCGCCAAGATCGGCGGCAGCGTTGGGAGGGCCGACGAGCTGGAGTACCTGCACGAGGCCAAGACCTTCGTGAAGACCGGCATCCACGCTTTCGACGAGATCCTGTCCGGCGGTGACGGCCTGCCCTGCGGCCGGTTCGTCGAGATCTTCTCCCCCGAGTCTGTTGGCAAGTCCGCGCTGTGCGAGTTCCTCATCGGGAGGTTCAAATCCATCCGCGGTACCAACCACTACATCGATACCGAACAGACCATCGACTACGAACACCTCAAGTGCTACGGAGTGGGCAAGGGGGACTTCCTCCTCCCCGACCTCCCGGACCTCGAAGCCGTGTGGGATTACGTTGTCGGCGTCGTGAAGACGCTGGAGAAGCGCAACGAGGAGCGCGCCAAGAGGAGGCTCTCCCCGGAGCCCCCGAACCTGATCGTGCTGGACTCCCTCGCCGCCACCGCTGCCCGCGCGGAGATGAACGAGAAGGAGCACGATGACTCCCATGTCGGCGAGCAGGCCCGCGCCAACTCGAAGGGCGTGCGCAAGACGCTGAGGGCGTTCAGCGCCTCAGATGTCGTGTTCCTCTGCGTGAACCAGCTCCGCGACAAGATCGGTGCGCAGGGGTATGGCCCCAAGACCGACACCCCTGGTGGGCGGGCGTTGAAGTACGCCTACTCCATCCGGTTGAAGCTGGCCAAGATCGAGACGCTCAAGAAGGGGGACATCCCCATCGGGCACATCATCGAGGTCACGACCGTCAAGAACAAGCACGCGCCCATGGGGCAGAAGTGCCAGATCGTCCTCTCGTACCTGAGGGGCATCGATGTCAACTGGAGCAACTTCCTCTGGTTCCAGAAGCACCGGTACATCACCCCGAAGGGGAGCGCCGGCTACTGTTTCAAGGGCAGCACCGTCACATTCAAGCGTTCCCAGTTCGCCCAGTTCGTCGACGATCACAAAGAGCTCGTCGTTGCCGCCGTCGAAGCCTGCACCAAGAAGGACCGCGAGACGTTCTCCACCGAGGTGGCGGACTCCGGCTCTGAGGAAGTCGACGATGGTTGAACCGCCGTTTCAGAGTTGCCTCGACCCGGGGCGGTTCTGTAGAATCCAGTCCTAATCAAGAGCCGTGCCACGCACGGACAGTCACATCAATCCCAAGGAGTGCTTGCCATGAGCAAGTCTGATGCTGCCCCCACCACCGCGGTCAAGATCCCGAAGGGTGGTCTGAACCTCCAGAACATCTCGATGGACAAGATCTCCATCAAGAAGGGCTTCAACCCTCGTTCTGATCTCGGCGACCTGTCCGAGCTGAAGCGCTCGCTGAGCGAGCACGGCGTGCAGGTTCCCATCATCGTGTGCCCGACCAAGCCGGACGCCGATACCTACTACGTGATCGCTGGCCACCGCCGCTTCACCGTGTGGCAGGAGATGGGCAAGCCCAACATCCCCGCCAGCGTGCGCGCCGACCTGACCATCTCCAGCCCCGAGGCCCTCGCGCTGTCGGTGACCGAGAACAGCGAGGATGTCCGCACCAGCCTGACCCCGCTGGACCAGGCCAAGGTGTTCTCGTCCCTGCTGGATTCGACCGGCGGCAACCGCGACACCGCCCACCTCAAGCAGGTTGGTGACATGACCGGCTACTCCCGTGTCCACGTGGCGCGGACCGTGAAGCTGCTCCTGGTGCCGAAGGCCATCAAGGAGCGCCTCCAGCGCAACGAGATCTCCGTCCGCGCCGCCGTGGCCGTGATCGATGTGCCCGACGACATCCGCGACCGCGTGGTCTCGAAGGTCGGTGTGGGTACCACCGAGAGCGACGTGGCCCGCATGGTGAACGAGGTCCGCCGCGAGGCTCGTGCCGCCGCTCCCGATGCGGCTGCTGCTCCCGCCGCCGGCCGTGGTCAGGCTACCCCGAGCCGCCACAACACCCCCATCGGCGCCGCCCAGGGCACCTGGGTGAACCCGCGCGGCATGCGCGAGGTGCGCAAGATGATCGAGCACGTGGCCGCCGACGTCCTGAACTGCGACGAGGACATCAAGGAGGACGCCTCCAAGGCCGAGGAGCTCGCTCCCGTCCGTGCCGTCAAGGCGAACCAGCTGGTGGCCCTGCTGTGGCAGGTCGGCGCCCTGGACAAGCTGGATGTCGACACCAAGGACTTCAAGCGGACCCTGGCCGAGATCCGCGGCCGGCTCGAGGAACGCATGAAGAAGGCCGAGCCGCCCGACAAGCCGAAGGCCCCCAAGGCCGCTCCGGCCGCGCCGAAGGCCGATCCCGCCCCGGCGGCCGCCGGTGATGCCGACGAGGATGAGGCGCCCGCCCCCAAGGCGAAGGCTGCCGCCGACGAGGAGTAGCCCACAGTCCGGTCCAGCCCGGCTATCGTGAAACGCCGTTTCATGGTAGCCGGGGTGTCCTCACGCTGGAGCACTCATGCCCGTATGTACTCGTTGTAAGGAGTCCAGGCCCTCCACTAGGTTTGCGTTTCAACGGTATCGCCTTAAAGACGGAACTGTCAGGCAATGTCGTATCGGAGCGTGTATGGAGTGTCAGGCCGCGGATGCCCGGGCTCGCCGGGTTATGGATAAGCTACGCATTCAGTGCAGGGACAACGTTAGCTATGCCTCAGGAAAGAAACGTGAAGGGCATCTCCGGCGCAAGTATGGAATAACCTCTGCGCAGTTTGAGGAGATGACCGCTCGTCAAGGGGGTAGGTGTGCCATTTGCAGGGGGTTCCCTACTCCCGGGAGGTGGTCCAGTGATTACCGGTTACATGTTGATCATGACCATAGCACCGGGGCGATTCGTGGGCTCTTGTGCTATAGGTGCAATGCGGCTATCGGCTTTGTTCGTGACGACCCTAAGATCGCGCGCAATGTCGTAGAGTACCTGGAGAAATACTCATGAAAGTGCTCGTGGTAGACGGGAACAACCTTCTTGCCCGAGGGACCCATGTGCTTCCGACCGCCGTGGACACCCATGGTCGTGCGATAGGGGGTCTGTATATCACCCTTCGCATGATCCGCTCCTTCCTTGGTTCGGAACCCCACGACGCCATCGTCGTGGCCTTGGACTGGGGAGTGCCCTCTTTCCGCAAGGAGGTGTGCCCCGAGTACAAGGGGAAGCGCGACGAGGGTCTCACGCCCGAGGAGGAACACATCCGGAAGCTCTACAAGGAGCAGGTGGCGTATTGCCACGAGCTGTTCCGGCCCTTCGGGATGGTGACGGCCAGGGCCAAGGGGTGGGAGGGCGACGACGTGGTGGCCGCGCTGTGCACCGTGAAGCTCTCCGAGCACGATTGCACCATCATGTCCTCCGACCGCGATTTCACGCAGCTTGTGGACGGCAAGAGGGTCCGTCTGTGGGATGTGGGCAAGGACCGGTGGACCGCGCCTGATGCGCACTTCTGCCTCAAGCGCTGCATGGACCCCAAGGAGTCCGACAACCTCGATGGGGTGCCCGGCATAGGTCCCGCCAAGGCCGACAAGCTGGTGGAGGGCTTCATGGCCGACAAGGACCTCCAGGAGGACGCCCGTCCCGAGGTCGAGAGGTTCATCATCTGGTGCACCGCCACCGCCGGTGCCGCCCCCGGCTCCACCATAGGCAAGCTGTGCCAGAAGGTGTTGGACTCCCAACAGAAGGTGCGCGCCAACTGGAGGTGCACCTACATGCCCGGCATCGTTCAGGATTGCGCGGCTGCGCTCAAGTTCCGCCGTACCGTTCCCGACAAGCAGGCCGCGCGCGATGCGTTGAAGGAGCTCGGCCTCCGCCCGTTCTCAGAGGATTTCGGTTCGCTCTGGCCCCCGTTCGCAGGACTCAAGTGCCCGGTATGATCTATCGCGTTCTGGACCAATCCGGGATCGAGCTGTCGAAGCGCGACACTCCGTACACCGTGCTGGAGCTCATGGCGCTCGGGGCGATGCCCGACGGCGCCAAGTACGTGTCCGAGGAGCCCAGCGGCGCCGACCACACGATCAAGATACGCCGCAACGGGGTGTGGCATGACTGGGAGCCTCCTCTCGGGGAAGCCCAGCAGGCCGCGTACGATTCCGCCATGCGCGGAGAGTCCGTGCTCATCACCGGTCCCGGAGGTTGCGGGAAGTCTGAGGTGGTCCGGCGAATCGTGCGGGATCTGCGGTACGACCGCGGCAGGTCGGTGGCCGTGACTGGGTCCACTGGCGTGGCTGCCGTGAACCTGGGAGGTACTACCATCCACTCCTTCCTGGGCACCGGTGTCTCCAATACGCGGAAGGAAGCGCTCAAGAACATGAAGGCCGATGCCATGGCGCGCGCCAGCGAGCGCATCATGGGCACGGACACGGTCGTGATCGACGAGATCTCGATGCTGCACGGCGATTACATGGACATGGCGTCGTGGTGGATGAACCTGGCGTGTGGGAACGGCCCCGAGGGCGAACCGTTCGCCGGCAAGCAGCTCATCATGGTGGGGGATTTCCTACAGCTCCCGCCCGTCATCATGCCCGGCGACGCGATCGTGAACAAGTACACGTTCGATGCCGAGTCGTGGAAGGCGTTGGATCCCCGGTACCACTCCCTGCTGAAGAACTTCCGGCAGGTGGACGACGCCGCCTTCCGCCGCCACCTCTTGAGAGTGCGCAAGGGATGGGCCCCCGAGGACACCCTCGATTACTTCAACACGCGGCTGAATGCCACGCTCTCTGGTGTCGGTGAGCCGACCCAGCTGTTCCCGACCAACAAGGAGGCCGACCGGGTCAACGACGACAAGCTGTCGCATCTTCGTTCCCCCGAGGTTTACCTTCCCGCCATATACGGTGGTCACCCGAAGTGGCAGGAGGCGTTGAAGCGCAACCTGCCGTGCGATGACCCGCTGGAGCTGAAGCTCGGGGCGGAGGTCATGTGCACCTTCAACAACATGGAAGCCGGGTACGTGAACGGCACCCGCGGGATCGTCAAAGAGTTCTGCCGCGACGGGGTCCTGGTGGAGACGCGGGATGGGGGGACCGTCAAGGTGGTCAAGAACAAGTGGGAGATGCGCAACGCCCAGGACGCAGTTTTGGCGTCGGTGTGCCAGTACCCGCTCAGGTTGGCGTGGGCCATGACCATCCATAAGTCGCAGGGGTCGACGTTGGACGAGATGGTGTTCGACCCGCAGAGGGTGTTCGAGAGGGCCCAGGCATATGTCGCTCTGTCGCGTGTCCGCAGCATCGAGGGGCTGCGTCTGCTGTCCCCGCTGAGGGCCGAGCATGTGCGAGCTTCCGCGAAGGTGGTCGAGTGGTACCGTGCGCAGCGAGACCGCATGGCTGCCCTGGAAGATGCCGCGATGGCTGCGGCAGGAGACCCCGATGGCGCTTCCCGAGGTTAGGCAGCTCGACATCCACATCAGCAACAGGTGCAACCTGAGCTGTCTGCGCTGCAACCGCTTCGCCAAGATCCCCGAGGAGCAGTACCCCACCGACAAGCTGCTGGCCGACATAGCTATTCTCGGGAAGCATCTGCGGGTCAGAGCCATCCACATCGTAGGAGGGGAGCCCACGCTTCACCCCGATCTGCATTACATCATATCTGCCATTCGTGACCAGCGCATGGCGTGGTCTGTCGGGCTGCTGACCAATGGTACCAATGTCAAAGCCTTCACGCCGCCGATCCTCAGGATGTTGGACAATGTCCACCTCTCCGTCTACCCCGGAGCCACTCCTCCGGAGGCTGAGACCATCCTCAGGGCTCGCGCCCGCGAGGTGGGGTGCAATGTCTCTGTTGCCCGCATCACGCAGTTCGCCCAGTTATACGACCCCACGGGGTCCGGTGCCGGTGTTTTCGACAAGTGCTTCATGCGGGACTGCAAGGAGTACCGCGCTGGCGTCCTGAACCGGTGTTCCACGGCGTACCCCATCAGCCGGTTCACCGGCGAGTACAAGGATGCCATCATCGTCGAGGACACCCCGGAGTTCGCTGCGGCGCTCGTCGGGTTCGCTTCCTCGAATGAGCCCCTGGCCGCATGCCGCTTCTGCCGCGGATCCACGCGCGTGGAGGCGTGGCGACAGGTTCCCGACATGGACGAGTGGTTGGCTGCCAACGAGCTTCCCCACAGGTGATGGATGCTGAAGTTCGATTGCCACCACATGGATTTCCACGTCACCAGCCGGTGCAACCTGAGTTGCCTGCGCTGCAATAGGCTGACGCATCTGCCGCAGGAGCAGTATCCCTTCGAGCGTCTGGTGGAGGACGCTGGAATCATGGCGCGGTATATGCAGGTTGGGCGTCTGCTGATGCTGGGAGGGGAGCCGTTGGTGTATCCACGGTTGGGCGACCTTCTGGACGCGTTGCGCTTCGTCGGGTTGGCCAAGGAACTCGTCGTCGTCAGCAACGGTGTGCTCAGCGGTTCCATGCCCGACAGCCTGCTCCGCAAGATGGACACTTACCACATATCGAGGTATCCCAAGGTGCTTCACCAGGGGGCCGTGGACGCCGTGAAGGCGCGTTGCGCGTCCCTCGGGGTGCGGTTCGAGGAGCACCCGGTGCACACATTTTTCGTTACCCATTCTGCTGAGCCCACCGACCCCGTCGCTACCTACGGGGTGTGTCAGATGTGGCACTGCCGTGAGTATCGGGAGGGGTACCTCACCCGGTGCGGGACCGCCGTCGGTATCAACCGGGTTCATGGCGACCAGTGGCGCGACAGCCTCAGGGTGGATCGGTCTCCCGAGTTCGCTGACCAGGTGCAGCGTTTCTTCGAGACCAAGGAGCCGTTGGCCGCGTGCGGTAACTGTTACGGATCCTCTCGCCCGGAGGCGTGGCGCGAGGAGCGGGACCCCGCGAAGTTCAAGGCCCTGAATGAGCTGCCGCCTTGACCGGGTCCCGGGGAACCGAGTAGGATCCACCCTCACCTGAACGAACCCAGGAGCCTCCCGTGTCCGAACCCCATACGCCTCAGATCGAGAACGCGCTCAGCGTTCGCGCTGACATGAACATCACCAAGGATGACCTCGTTGCCATCCGCATCGCCGAGGTGGAGCGCACCCTCCACGACAAGAAGCTCTCATTGATCGAGCGTCGGCGCACCGCTGATGCTGCTCTCAAGGACGCCCAGAAGGCGCTCGACGACATGCAGCCCCGTATCGCCATCGAGACCATCGGTGATGTGTTCGATGAGCTGCTCACCGTGTTGAACAAGCTGCGCGACCGCAAGGACCCCGCCACCGTCTCCTGCTATCTGGAGCAGGACAAGACCGGCAAGTATTACGCCCACGGCTGCGTCGAGGGTGTGGACCGGGTCGCCGTCGAGCGCCCCGTTTCGGCCGCCAACGTGAAGGCCCTCCGGTCTGCGCAGGCCGACGTCAAAGCGCACCAGCAGGCGATCACCGAGTGCGAGCAGGGCATGCTGGAAGTGAAGCGCCAGCTCCAGGACATCCCGATGTTGGAGCGCCAGGCCAAGGCCGCCGTCGCCACCGCCGTGATGCGCAGCTCCACCGACGGTGGGTCGCTGCTCGACATCGTGTCCCGCACCACCCTCCCGGGTCTGCCTGCACCCAAGGGTTGATCCGTGGCCGACATCCCGCCCCCGCTGAGGGATCTGCCCCTCCGCAGCATGTTCCTGCTGCGGAGGCCGACTCCTGCAACCGATTCGTTGAACAACCAGTTCGCTGTCCGAGAGCACTGGGTGCTGTCGGACAAGGCTGCCGATGTGTTCGAGCTCGACCCCGGCGAGTATTTCGAGGTCGAGCTCCCGCTGGTGCCCCTCCGGTTCCGTTACGGTGACAAGCCCGGCACGCAACGCATGGCCGCTCTCGTTGCGCCCTGTTACGAGGCGCTGAAGCAGTTGCCCACCGTGCCTGGGACTGTGGCGTTCAACCGGTTCGGGGTCAGCGAGAGTGCGTACGAGTTGGACCACAAGCTCGGTGACAAGTTCCCGAGCTCGTGGGCGGCGCATGTGGAGATAAGCGGGACAGAGCCGCCGGTCGTCGCCGATGCGCTTCCGGACCCCGTGTGGCATGAGCGGTATCCGCATTCCGGCAACGCGAAAGCCATGGCCGAGGCGTGCATGAAGCTCGGAGGGCGCCTCCAGTTCCTCAGCCCGCCGCACCCCACCGACTACGAGTACCGCAGGATCGTCGACGAGATGGCGCCGTACGGCATGTGCATAGTCGACGGGGCGTTGGTGCACGACCCGAAGCTGACCGAGAAGCGGCTGAAGGCCCGGCGGTCGCGCGACAAGGCCGAGGCCGCGAAGCCCGAGCGCGAGGAAGCTCGCCGCCGGGAAGCTACCCGCGCCGACGAGGAGGAGCTGGCCACCATCAAGTTCTGTGACTCCGTGTGGTTCATCCACGCCGTGGCCCGTTCGCTGTTCGATGCGGCCATGAAGGGCATCCTGGGAGTCCCTCCCGGGGAGAGCTGCTACACCAGCGTGGATGATTCGCACCTCGTACGGAACGTGGTGAAGGCGTACGACCTGTGGCACGAGAAGGGCCGACATCCCGACGTATTCTCGTGCTTGCCGACGTGCATCGGAAGCCACCAGGCCCGAGCGCTCGTCGTGTTCGCGCTGGTCGTGGAGCGGGCCACCGAGAGCGCCGCCAAGGCCCGCAAGCGCGCCAAGGCGGCAGGCATGCGCCCGCCCAAGGTGCGCGTGTTGAACTACCTCCGGGAGGTGCTCGCCATCTGCCGGGAGCTGTATGCGGAGCGCGATTCTCGTGAACCGCCGTTCCAAGAAGAATCAGAATGTCAATCAGTTGGTTGACAGTTAGAGGAATCCCCGAGAATGAAAGGACCGGAGCAATATATGCCCTCCACCGTAGACCCCGCCATTTCCTCCATCCTGTTCGCAAGCCAGAACGGCAACCCCGTTCGCACGGCGCGGACTCATAACCCGGACTTCCCGATCGCCGACATCATCGTCGATCCGCGGGAGAACTACCGCTGGGGTTCTCAGGAGGCGATGGAGGCGGACCTCAAGAGCCAGACGAAGAATCCCGCCGACGGCTCGATGGTGTGCACCTACCAGGTGTTGGTCGAGAGCATCCGGGCTGGTGGCGTGGATACCCCGGTCGGCTTGGTCGCCCGCCCCACCGGTGGGTACCGTATCGTGTACGGGTTCACCCGCGTCATGGCCGCGAAGGAAGTCGGTCTCGGCGTGATCCCTGCCTACGTGTACGACGCCAGCCTGCCCGAGGAGGAGGCCCAGCTCTTGCAGCTGCGCGAGAACAGCGCCAGCCTCAAGCGCGAGGTCAACTGGGTGCAGGAAGTGCAGATGTACTTCAAGCTGGTCGCCTACGTGCGGAAGTCGCTGACGGGCCGGAAGGCTGCCGATATGCCGCGTGACGACGACGGCCAGCCGATGTCCCCGAAGGTTGCCGCGTGCACGGCCGTCGGCCGCATGCTCGGTGTGGCTCCGGCCACCATGAAGAACCGGAACTACACCCTCCAGCACATCCACCCGTTGGTGCGGGACCTCGCCGAGAAGCACATCTTCTCCTACGCGGTGTGCAGCGAGTTCACCTCCGGCGATGCCGGGGTGCCCTACACCACCGTGTTCGTGGAGGCCGTGCTCGAGGCGCTGCGCCACAAGTCCCCCGACCTGATGTCGGTCACCCCGCAGATGGTGCGGGATGCTATGCGGAAGCTCAAGGACTCCGGGTCCAAGCCGATGTACGAGGACGGGAAGCGGCCTACCACGACCTGTGGTCAGTGGTCTGCTGGCAACCGCCAGTCGGCCGGTGCGCTCCGCGACCTGTGCGTCGCCATGTGGGCATCCGTCCTGGCCAAGTCCAAGATGAGCCTCCGCTCCTCCAAGCCCGAGGACTGGGAGTGCCTGCGCAAGACCAAGACCTGGCACACGGTGGTGGGTATCGGCATCGGTGCTGCCGATGTGTCCGCGCCCGTCGTCGAGGTCAGCGACGAGACCAGCCGCGCCGAGCTGTACCACGACGAGACCGCCTGGAAGTACGCGCTGTCCGCGCTCATCCAGGCCGTCCTGTTGGCCGAGCTCCGCATGCCCGCCGAGAAGCTGCGGGAGTGGGTGAACAACTACACCTACACGAAGGATGGCGGCAAGCGCTCCAACCGCGTGGAGTTCCACAGCGCCATCAACGCCGCACTGGATGCCTCCAACTTCCGCACCGCACTGCACGATGTCATCGGCAAGGCGCGCGAAGAACTCCGCATCCGCCTGGGGGTCTGATGATCGTCGTCACCGGGGACAGCCACCTCCACTTGTTCTCAGGGAGCCCTGTCCTCGATGACGGTTCCAATGCCCGCTTGGCCGATGCCGTCGCCGCTTTGGACGGGGTGTTGGCCACGGCCATCGAGCACAAGGCCAAGGCCATCGTTCATCTCGGTGACCTGTTCCACGACCGGAAAGGGATACCGCCCGAGGTCATCCACCGCGCCGGCGAATGGCTGGACCGCGTGCACGCGGCCAAGATCGAGCTCCATCTGCTGGTGGGGAACCACGACATGTCTCTGGACGCGGGGACCCACGCCCTGCGAGGGTTCAAGGGGAGGGCGATCCTCCACGACCGAGTCGAGACCGTGGACATCCTGGGGTCCCGGTGCGGGTTCATCCCGTACGCGGAGGACCCTGCCGCGGTTGCGGCCGCGGCCACGCATCTCCGCACGCAGCGGTGCGAGTATGTGTTTGGTCACCTCGGAATAGGGGATCCCAAATATGCGAACTGCGTCCCCGTCGAATACGAGGTACCTGGGCGCATCGCGTTGGACGACTTGCGCCCTGGCGACTTCGCGCAGATCTTCCTCGGTCATTACCACCTTCAGCAGCAGTTGCTCGATAACGTTCAGTATGTCGGCAGCCCCCTCCAGCTTTCGTTCGGAGAGGCCGACCACCCGAAGGGGTGGCACGTGTTGGATGAGCGCCGGGGAACTGTCCGGATAGCGGCCAACACGTTCAGCCCCAAGTACCACATCGTGTACGACGCCGAGTCGGCCAGCGAGTTCCCCGACACCGATTTCGTGTGGGTGAAGGCCAGCGATCGCTCCCAGGAGCTCGCAGCCCAATCGCTGAACAAGCCCAACCTGCGGGTCGACCGGGCTGCCGCGAAGGCCACCCCCGCCCGCATAGATCCCTCTTCCAAGGGGGCCTCTTTGCTGAGACAGTACGTAAAGGCCGTCCGTCCGGACGCCCTGCAACACGAGATAGACGAGCTGGTGGCTGACGGCCTGCGGCTCTTGGGAGGCAAATGAGCGACAACGCGACATCCGAAGTGGTCAAGGTCGACCTCGACGAGGCGGTGAAGAAACTCGCCATCCAGGACGGGGTCACCGACGCATCCGAGCTGGCGAAGGTCGTAGGCGTGAAGCGCTACGACCAGTACGCCGCCCAGGTGCGGTCCTACTACGCTGGTTACGACCAGGGGTATGCGGCGGGCATCGCCATGATGGGGCGCCCCCTGCGCAAGTACGTTCTCCAGGTCGTCGTTTTGGCGTTTCTCGCCGGGGCTCTGGTCGGTTCTTTGATCATGGCTTACCTCTACTCCTGAAACGGCGGTTCAGATGAAGTGGCGCGTCCTGTGGGTGGAGGCTGAGGACTTCCTCTGCTTCAAGAAGGTCCGGCTGGAGCTGACCGGCAGGCCCAACCTGGTTCTGATCGTCGGCAACCGGGGTCCCGGCCGCTCGAACGGTTCCGGGAAGTCCGCCTTGCTGGAGGCCATCACCTACGCCCTGTACGGGCGCACCGTCAGGAAGCTCCCCGCCGGTGGCGAGATCCGCCGAGGGGCCAAGGCGTGCGTGGTGCGGGAGTGCGTCAGGTTCGAGAACGGCAAGGAGATAGTCGTCGAACGCGGCCGCAGCTCCAGCGGCCCGTTCTGCCGCGTGTCTGGTCTGGACTCCCGGGCGTTGGCCTCAGGGGTGCAGCCCGTCCTCGATGCCATGCTCGGGGATTACACCCTCTTCACCTCCACGGCCATGTTCACCGGGGACGCGGCGTCGTTCTGCCGCAAGACCGACTCCGCGCGGAAGGAGCTCCTGGAGCAGATGCTCGGGGCTGGGAACTACGAGAGCGCCTCCGAACAGGCGGGGGTGGAGCTGGCCGCAGCCAACAGCGCAGTGCAGGAGGAGACCACCAACCTCGCCGTCCAGACCCGCCTCATAGAAGACCTGGCCGACCAGAGGGCTACGCTGGCGCTCGAGGCGTTGGCCTCGAGGGCGCGCCTCTTGGCCGTCTACAAGCAGAAGGTGGCCGAGGCGAAGGATTGCTCCACCGCGGCCCACGATGCCGCGGCCGCGGTCGCCGAGTGGATCCGGGTCGCCGCCGTCGAGCAAGCCAAGGCTGCCGACGACCGTGAAGCTGCGGAAGCTGCCCAGGAAGCCGTGCAGGAGAAGCTGGACGCCCTGACCGGCGAGGCCGCCACTGTGGCCGCCACCCTGTCGGGGATCTCCGCCAAGATCCGGGACCTCACCGGCCAGATAGCCGATGTCGAATCCGGCAAGCACGCCGAGATCTGCCCCACGTGCGGCCAGCGGTGGCCGCAGGACGGGGACCCCGACGAGGTGGCCAAGATCGTGAAGGCCCACAATGCCGCGGTGTTCAAGCTCAGGAGGGAGGCTGAGCCCTTGAGGGCCCGGGAAGCCGAGATCGACGCCGAGCTCGTGGACCTGCGCCGCGATCGCCAGCTCGCCATCAACGCCGCCAAGGCTGCCGTGGCCCAGCTGGACCAGGGGAAGCTCCGGACCCTGTTGGCCGAGGCCGCTGAAGCTGAGGTCCGGCTGGAGGAAGCCCATGCCGCGGTGGAGGCAGCCTCCGCCCGGATCGTGGATGAGCCCGAAGTCGATCCCAAGTTGGCCGATTTGGACCGGCG
>Ga0302237_1001289_pt1 | contig 18311 bp, 9 predicted proteins | sample AAG_UR_Ala_MG_FD_193530 | JGI IMG/M metagenome (GOLD analysis project Ga0302237, IMG submission 193530) | Enriched activated sludge microbial communities from anaerobic digester in WTTP, New Holstein, Wisconsin, United States - AAG_UR_Ala | ecosystem: Engineered > Bioreactor > Anaerobic >... | reverse complement strand
GGATGTCCGGGATAAAACATATTGCTTACAGCCGGCTCTCGTATAAAGCCCATCTGCATCTCCTTAAATGTTTTCAATCGTTTGAAATGATTTCCACAATACGCTGAAGGTCGTCTTTTGAATAAAATTCAATGATGATTTTCCCCTTATTCTGCTTAAATGTGATATCAACCCTTGTACCTAAAACTTCTTTCAGCGACTCTTCAACGTTACTAAATTGAGATTGCCTGTCATACGACTTCTTTTTCGCCTCTCTTTCAAGGTCTCTTACAGATATATTTTCTTTCAGTATCTTTTCGACAAATTTTTTCTGCTCAGCTTCATTCTTTAAGGTAACAAGAACCCTGGCGTGACCCTGTGTCAACTTTGCTTCCCTTATAAGCTGTTTTATCCATTCGGGAAGCTTAAGCAATCTGACAAAATTAGAGATTGTTGCCCTGTCAATACCAATCTTTTTCGCTAACTTTTCCTGGGTATAGCTAAAATCTTCGATAAATCTCTCATAAACAGAGGCTATTTCTATTGGGTTCAGGTCTTCCCTCTGCAGATTCTCAATAAGGGCAATCTCTGCAGATTCTTTCTCATCTACATCTTTAATGATTGCGGGAACTTCCCTGAGACCTGCCATAACTGCCGCTCGAAATCTTCTTTCTCCGGCAATAATCTCATACCCTTTACCGTCCTTTCTCAAAAGCAGAGGCTGAAGCACACCCTTCTCTCTTATTGACGCAGCTAACTCAACAAGTGAATCCTCTTTTATCAAAAGTCTCGGCTGAGTTGGGTTAGGGGTAATTTCTTCAACGGGGATCAGTTTACTTGTACCCTTCTCCTCAACATCTTTCAAGATTGCAGACAGACCTTTGCCTAACGGGTCTTTTTTCAGCATTTTAACCCCCTCTCGATTATCTCCGATGCAAGTTCTAGGTAGCTTTGTGCCCCCTTAGAGCATATATCGTAAAGAAGTGCAGGTTTTCCATAGCTCGGAGCCTCACTCAGTTTGACATTTCTCGGTATTACCGTAGTGAAAACATTATCATGAAAATATCCCTTCACTTCGTCCATAACCCTGAACGAAAGGTTATTGCGCTTATCAAACATGGTAAGAAGCACGCCAAGTGTATCGAGTTTAGGGTTAAGCCTTTTTTTAATGATTGTTATTGACCTCAAAAGCAAGGCAAGCCCCTCTAAGGCAAAATACTCACACTGTAATGGTATCACAACAAAATCAGATGCTACAAGCGAATTGATAGTCAAAAGTCCGAGTGAAGGCGGGCAGTCAATAAAAACACAAGCATACGTTTCCTGAAGTGTATCAAACGCCTTTTTTAATACGAATTCCCTCTCTTCAACATCAAGAAGTTCGATCTCAGCACCTATGAGATCGGGGTGAGAAGGAACAATATCTAAAAACGGCACATCTGTCTTCCTGATAACCTCTCTGATATCCTTTTTGCCAATCAACACATGATACAGATGTGCATACAAGCCACTGTATGATATACCAAAGCTTGTTGTCGTATTACATTGGGGGTCCATATCAACTATAAGAGTTTTTCTCTCGGACACAGCTATTGAAGCTGAGAGATTGACAGATGTAGTAGTTTTTCCAACCCCACCTTTCTGATTTGCGATTGATATTATCATTATGTTTATTAACTTATCACAAAATAAACAAAATTGAAAAGGTGAAAAACTACAAAGCGTTAGATGTTGACTTGTCCAGCCAATATTGGTAAAAAAGATTCATGATACCGGTTGTATATAGCGATAAATTCCTTGCAGATTATATGACGGTTGACTGTGAAAATCCTGACAGAATCACATCCATTTTTACTGAAATAGAGGACATAGCTCAATTTATAGAGCCTATTCCCTGCGAAATATCTGACCTGATGCTGTGTCACAGCGAAATAATCATCAAGCTTGTGATGAAAAACAAGATTACATACGAAACAGCAACACTCGCTGCTGGCGGTGCAATACGTGCAGCAGAAATTGCACTCGAAAAACCATCTTTTGCACTCATCAGACCGCCGGGACACCATGCAGGGCATGGTTTTAATGGTGGTTTCTGTTTCTTTAACAATATAGCTATAGCACTTATGAACCTATTTTCAAGAGGGTTTATAAGTGATGCACTGATTGTGGATATAGATCTACATTACGGTAACGGTACCTATGATATTGTTAAAGATGATAAAAGGATTGCCTTCAGAAATATTGACGCATCTTCAAGGGAAGAGTTTTTTAGTCAGTTGACTGAAGCATTGCATGATGCCGCTTCTTTCGATATAGTGGGATGCTCTGCGGGATTTGATACATATATAAGGGATTGGGGATCGCTTTTATTTACAAGAGATTATCTTGAAATCGGTGATATGCTTGCATCAAGCAATCCATGTTTTTTTGCTGTCTTAGAGGGAGGCTATTACATACCCGATCTTGGTGAAAACGTCCGCTCTTTTCTTGAAGGCATGCAGAAGCATTGTTTATAGCCGCAGTTTTATCTTTTATTTCAGGTATATACATTCAGACAGTTTTTGTTTTATCATTGGTCCCGGTTCTTATTTTGTTTTTTGCCTCCGGGTTGGCTACATTTCTAACACTTTTAAAAAAAAGGCAACTGACGATTGTTTTCATTCTAATATCTTTCTTGCTTGCAGGCATATTAAGGATAGGGATTGCATTTACGTCAAAAAAACCTGACATAGAAATAAAAGAAGCAACAATATTTACTGGCACCATAGTTGAGTCATCCAAACAAATAAAAACCATAAGCTTATCGTCTCCTACACCCCTAAAGGGTTTAAAAACAATCTTCAGAACAGATGAAAATATTGATATAGGCAACTCGGTAAAAGTTTTTGGTAACCTCAGCGAAATCGAGCCTACTTTCAGCAATCCTTACATAATATCATGGAAGTGGCTGAAGTACATCGAGGGCATCCATCACGAGGTGAAAGGCAGACTAATATCATCAACATCGGAAAAAAATATCTTTCAAAGAGTAAGAAATTTTTTTCTCAAAAAGATCGATCAGTCAGAGGCAAAACAGGCAGAAATTATTAAAGCAATTACGATTGGCGACAAAACATCTCTTGACGACAACATCAAAACACTTTTTCTCAAAACCGGCACATCCCACATCCTCGCTATTTCAGGTCTGCATGTTGGTATTATATCAGGTTTTATATTTTTTTTAATTAAATGGCTTATCGGAAGACATTATGTATCAAGACTTTCAGGAAGAGATAAAAAGTATGCATCGCTGCTTACAATACCATTTGTCTGGTTTTTTATGTTGCTATCTGGCTCGGGTATCTCGACAATAAGGGCAACTATTATGATAACGGTTTTTCTTCTGTCAATAGTCATAGAGAGGCAACGGGATATTTTAAATACAGTTGCTTTTGGAGCTTTTATAATTCTATCAATTTATCCTCACTCGATCTTTATGCCATCATTCCAGTTGTCTTTTGCCAGTGTAACATTTATTATCATCATAGCATCAAGATCATATAACCTCCTAAAAACAAAAAACAGGGCATTGCGATGGTTGTTATCGTCAACGATTTCAACCTCAGCGGCCACAATCGGCACCATGCCAATCGTCGCATACCATTTCTACGGTTTTAATCCTTTCTGCATAATCCATAATCTCATTTCAATACCAATCATGTGTATGGCTGTAGTTCCTATGGGGCTTATAGGCGCGATTTTGCCACATGGAGAATATTTGCTGAAACTGGCAGGGGAAATAACAAATCTAAATGTGTACATACTAGGCTATTTGAATATCGGTTATTTTTTCCCAACTATAAGACCTAACCTTTTCGAAAGCACTTGTTTTTACTCACTAATTTTTTGCATCATTTTTATAAACAGAAAATTTGTAAGATATTCGTTGTGTTTCTTTTTAATTCCAATGATCGTTTTAAGTATCGTAGTTGCAGTGGAAAAAAGATTTAGTGGAAATATGTGCCTGAATTTGATTGATGTGGGACTTGGTGAGGCAATTCTCATAGAGGCCCCTAAAGGTATAAGAATACTTGTTGACGGCGGCAGCAATCACAGAGGTAACTTCGATACAGGCAAACATATCATTACACCAATTCTACTGTCCAGAAAGATCCTAACACTTGATTATATTGTTAACACCCATCCACATGGAGACCATATCGGGGGACTTCCTTTTATCATCGAAAACTTCAATGTAAGAAATTTTGCAACAACTATCTATTCTCTGAACGATCGAAGATTCGATGAAATCTTAAGCCAGTTAAACAGGAAAAATATACAGCTAACGCTCTGGAAAAGCAATGATTCATTAGCATTCAGTAATGTTTTTAAGTTGTTTGTGCTGCATCCTCCTTCAGGCTATCCTGCTCAAAATCCCAATACATCCTCACTCGTATTTAAGCTTCTACATAAAGACACAACATTTTTGTTAACCGGTGATATAGAATCATATATAGAAGAAATGCTGGTACTTTCCAGTAACAATCTTAAAGCCGATGTGCTTAAAGTTCCGCATCATGGGAGCAACAATTCAAGTAGTATGCCGTTTCTTAAAGCAATCAAACCATGTCTTGCAATCATGAGTGTTGGAAAGGGTATCAAGGGTCTGCCTGGCAAGGATGCGATTGAACGATATAAAACAATGTCTATACCAGTACTTTCAACTCAAAATCATGGGTTTATTCAGGTGTGTTCAGACGGTAAATATATTACATATAATACATTCAAAAAATGATTTTACAAAAAAACCTTGAATAAAAGCTATCTATATAACTTCCCTTTTTCAAAAAATAAAAAACCCGGCAACGACCTACTTTCCCACAGAATCGCTCCTGCAGTATCATCGGCGCGGGAGAGCTTAACTGCCGTGTTCGGGATGGTTACGGGTGTGACCTCTCCGCTATTGTCACCGGGAAACTTTTATTTAATGTTTTATCTTGAATCCCTTTAAGCCAGGAATTATCTGTTCTTGGTTTATTGTTTAACCTCGAACTTGAAAACATTAAATATTGAACTTAATTTTTAATGACAACCATATATGTCGTAAATTGATTTATGATCAAGCCTCTCGATCTATTAGTACCGTTAGGCTCAACACATCGCTGTGCTTACACCATCGGCCTATCAACCAGATCGTCTTTCTGGGATCTTAGCCCGGTATTGCTACCAGACGGGACAACTATTCTTGAGGCGAGCTTCCCACTTAGATGCTTTCAGTGGTTATCTCTTCCGAACATAGCTAACCAGCTATGCCACTGGCGTGACAACTGGTGCACTAGAGGTTCGTCCATCCCGGTCCTCTCGTACTAGGGACAGCTCCTCTCAATTGTCCTGCGCCCACGGCAGATAGGGACCGAACTGTCTCACGACGTTCTAAACCCAGCTCACGTACCGCTTTAATTGGCGAACAGCCAAACCCTTGGGACCTACTTCAGCCCCAGGATGCGATGAGCCGACATCGAGGTGCCAAACCTCCCCGTCGATATGAACTCTTGGGGGAGATAAGCCTGTTATCCCCGGAGTACCTTTTATCCGTTGAGCGATGGCCCTTCCATATGGAACCACCGGATCACTAAGACCAACTTTCGTTCCTGCTCGACTTGTAGGTCTCACAGTCAAGCCGGCTTATGCCTTTGCACTCATCGGCTGGTTTCCAATCAGCCTGAGCCGACCTTCGTGCGCCTCCGTTACATTTTTGGAGGCGACCGCCCCAGTCAAACTACCCACCAGACAATGTCCTCGATCCCGATTAAGGGACCTGAGTTAGAACCTCAAAACAACAAGGGTGGTATTTCAAGGTTGGCTCTGCGCCAGCTTGCGCCAACGCTTCATAGCCTCCCACCTATCCTACACATGATATTCCGAAGTTCACTGTCAAGCTATAGTAAAGGTTCACGGGGTCTTTCCGTCTTGCCGCGGGGTGAGGGTATCTTCACCCCCATTATAATTTCGCTGAGTCCCTGGTTGAGACAGCGGAGCAATCGTTACGCCATTCATGCAGGTCGGAACTTACCCGACAAGGAATTTCGCTACCTTAGGACCGTTATAGTTACGGCCGCCGTTTACTGGGGCTTCGGTTCAATGCTTCTCCTCGTTTCCTTGAATAACATCTCCCCTTAACCTTCCAGCACCGGGCAGGCGTCAGACCCTATACATCCTCTTACGAGTTTGCAGAGTCCTATGTTTTTAGTAAACAGTCGTCACTCCCTCTTCACTGCGATTCCAGAACGCTTCAGAAGCAAGTTCTTACACGCACCAGAATACACCTTCTCCCTAAGTTACGGTGTAATTTTGCAAAGTTCCTTAACCAGAGTTATCTCAAGCGCCTTAGGATTCTCTCCTTGCCCACCTGTGTCGGTTTGCGGTACGGTCACCAAATAGATTCGCTACGAGGCTTTTCTTGGAAGCATGGGATTAGCCAGTTTGTGTCCGCAAGCGGACTCCTCATCACTTCTCGAGGTTATGGTTCCATGGATTTGCCTGTGGAACCCCTCTACGGGCTTGAACCTGCTATTCCGTCAGCAGGATGGCCTACCCTTCTCCGTCCCCCCTTCGCGTCTTTATCACCTACCTGGTGGTACAGGAATATTAACCTGTTTCCCATCAACTACGCCTTTCGGCCTCGCCTTAGGGACCGACTAACCCTGAGAGGATTACCCTTGCTCAGGAAACCTTGGGCTTACGGCGTGCCGGTTTTTCACCGGCATTATCGCTACTCATGTCAGCATACTCTCTTCTGCGTCCTCCAGCATCCCTCACGAGACACCTTCACAGGTAAGCAGAATGCTCCCCTACCACCATTCCGATATACGGAATGATCCATAGCTTCGGTAATGTGCTTAGCCCCGTTACATTTTCGGCGCAGGCCTGCTAGACCAGTGAGCTGTTACGCTTTCTTTAAAGGGTGGCTGCTTCTAAGCCAACCTCCTGGCTGTTTTAGTGGACCCACATCCTTTTCCACTTAGCACATTTTAGGGACCTTAGCTGATGGTCTGGGCTGTTTCCCTCTCGACTACGGATCTTATCACCCGCAGTCTGTCTCCTCCATTTTGGGTTATGGCATTCGGAGTTTGGTTGGGTTTGGTACTCTTGTAGGAGCCCTAGCCCATTCAGTGCTCTACCTCCATAACCGATCACGGAAGGCTATACCTAAATATATTTCGGGGAGAACCAGCTATTTCCAGGTTTGTTTAGCCTTTCACTCCGATCCACAGCTCATCCCCTCAGTTTTCAACCTGAGTGGGTTCGGACCTCTTTCCGATATTACTCGGGATTCATCCTGGCCATGGATAGATCACCTGGTTTCGGGTCTACTCCATGCAACTAATCGCCCTTTTCGGACTCGCTTTCGCTCCGGCTACACCTAACGGCTTAACCTCGCAACATAGAGTAACTCACTGACCCATTATGCAAAAGGTACGCGGTTATTCCGTATTGCTACGGAACTACCACTACATGTAAGCATGCGGTTTCAGGTACTATTTCACTCCCCTCAACGGGGTTCTTTTCACCTTTCCCTCACGGTACTTGTACACTATCGGTCGCCAAGTAGTATTTAGCCTTTGGGGATGGTCCCCCTATCTTCCCACAAGATTCCACGTGTCCCGTGGTACTCAGGATAATATCCAGGAAGGTTATTCTATTTCGCATAAAGGACTATCACCCGCTATGGTTAACCTTTCCATGTTATTTTGCTATAGAACAGCTTTGTAACTTCCCGAGGTTTCCGTAAAAACCTCCAATATTATCCTACAACCCCAAATATACAACGCTCACGGACTATAAGTATATTTGGTTTAGGCTTTTCCCATTTCGCTCGCCACTACTTTGGGAATCGAATTTCTTTCTTTTCCTGAGAGTACTTAGATGTTTCAGTTCCCCTCGTTCGCCTTCCACTGGCTATGTATTCACCTGCGGAATATTCCGACATTACTCGGAATGGGTTGCCCCATTCGGAAATCTCCGGATCAAAGCCTGCTTAGCGGCTCCCCGAAGCTTTTCGCAGCTAACCACGTCCTTCATCGCCTCTTGGCACCAAGGCATCTACCACATGCTCTTAGTAGCTTGATCATAAATCAAAATTTACAACATATATAATTGTCAAAGAACATTCAAAACATCTTTGCTGGCTGACTGGTGGAGGTGAACGGGATTGAACCGATGACCTCCTGCGTGCAAGGCAGGCGCTCTCCCAGCTGAGCTACACCCCCAGTTAAACAAAAGTTTATAGATATTAGCGAATAGTCTTTTATCTATTCACTATTTTACTATTCACTATTCACTTACGTTAATGGGCCTAGATAGAATTGAACTATCCACCTCACGCTTATCAGGCGTGCGCTCTAACCAACTGAGCTATAGGCCCCAATGATGTTCTAAAATATTTTAAATAGTAGGTCCCCATTCGTTTTCTCTTAGAAAGGAGGTGATCCAGCCGCAGGTTCCCCTACGGCTACCTTGTTACGACTTCACCCCAATCACCTGCCATACCTTCGGCACCTCCATCCCTATCGAAACAGGGTTAGGCCAGCGACTTCTGGTACAACAAGCTTTCGTGGTGTGACGGGCGGTGTGTACAAGGCCCGGGAACGTATTCACCGCGGCGTGCTGATCCGCGATTACTAGCGATTCCAACTTCATGGAGTCGAGTTTCAGACTCCAATCCGAACTAAGAACGGATTTGTGGGATTAGCTCCCCCTCACGGGTTCGCGACCCTTTGTTCCGCCCATTGTAGCACGTGTGTAGCCCTGGACATAAGGGCCATGAGGACTTGACGTCATCCCCACCTTCCTCCGCATTAACTGCGGCAGTTCCCTTAGGGTGCCCAACTTAATGATGGCAACTAAGGGTGAGGGTTGCGCTCGTTGCAGGACTTAACCTAACACCTCACGGCACGAGCTGACGACAGCCATGCAGCACCTGTGTCCGGGTTCCCCGAAGGGCACTCCTAACTTTCATCAGGATTCCCGGCATGTCAAACCCAGGTAAGGTTTTTCGCGTTGCGTCGAATTAAACCACATGCTCCACCGCTTGTGCGGGCCCCCGTCAATTCCTTTGAGTTTCAACCTTGCGGCCGTACTTCCCAGGCGGAACACTTAACGCGTTAGCTACGGCACAGAAGGTATTACACCTCCCACACCTAGTGTTCACAGTTTACAGCGTGGACTACCAGGGTATCTAATCCTGTTTGCTCCCCACGCTTTCGCGCCTCAGCGTCAGTATCAGGCCAGAAAATCGCCTTCGCCACTGGTGTTCCTCCCGATATCTACGAATTTCACCTCTACACCGGGAATTCCATTTCCCTCTCCTGTACTCTAGCTGTGTAGTTTCAAACGCAGTTCCCCGGTTAAGCCGGAGTATTTCACATCTGACTTACACAACCGCCTACGCGCCCTTTACGCCCAATAATTCCGAACAACGCTCGCACCCTCCGTATTACCGCGGCTGCTGGCACGGAGTTAGCCGGTGCTTCTTCCTGCGGTACCGTCAAATTCCGCGGGTATTAACCGCGGAACAGTTCTTTCCGCACGAAAGGGCTTTACAACCCGAAGGCTTTCATCACCCACGCGGTGTCGCTGGGTCAGGCTTTCGCCCATTGCCCAATATTCCCCACTGCTGCCTCCCGTAGGAGTCTGGGCCGTGTCTCAGTCCCAGTGTGGCTGGTCGTCCTCTCAGACCAGCTACCCGTCATAGCCTTGGTAAGCTCTTACCTCACCAACAAGCTGATAGGCCATGGACTCATCCTCAAGTGATAGCTAGAATAAATTCAAGCCACCTTTTACCGCACAACTTGTGTTATGTGGTCTTATCAGGTATTAGCCCCGCTTTCGCGGGGTTATCCCAAGCTCGGGGGTAGATTACCCATGTATTACTCACCCGTCCGCCGCTCTACTCGCCCCCGAAGGGACTTTCGCGCTCGACTTGCATGTGTTAGGCGCACCGCCAGCGTTCGTTCTGAGCCAGGATCAAACTCTCAAAACAAACCAAAAAATTGTTCAAAATTGAACGAGGACCTACTATTTTCTTTTCAATGAACTTGCCAACCTTAAAGCAGTCTCTATTATACTCATTTTTCTGTAATTGTCAAGAAATAGTCTTAAATATTTTTAATAAAAATTTACTAACTGATTTATTGTACTTTTTTAATGTATTTTCTTGGTATTTTTGGTTTTAGAGACCCCTGGATGGATCATTGCCCTTGGATCAAGTATCTTTTCAAGCTCAACCTTACTTAAAAGGCCTTTATCGATTATCAACTCTCTTATTGTACGATCAGAGACAAGCGCTTCTTTTGCAAGACTTGCTGCCGTTTCATAACCTATAATTGGTACCAACGCAGTAACCAATCCAACTGAGCGTTCCATAAATTCATTACATCGCTCTACATTTGCCTTAATCCCTACGACACAGCGTTTGCTTAAAACGTCAAAGGCATTCATAAGCAACTCCATAGATTGAAGGATGTTAAAACCAATAATAGGTTCGAACGCATTAAGCTCCAGTTGACCAGCCTCTGCCGCCATGGTAATAGTCATATCGTTACCGATAACCTGAAAACATACCTGGTTCACTACCTCCGGAATAACAGGGTTTATTTTACCTGGCATAATTGTCGAGCCGGGCTGCATCGCTGGTAGTTGAATCTCAGCCAACCCTGCGCGCGGTCCTGACGAAAGAAGCCTTATATCATTGCAAATCTTCGAGATTTTCACAGCTATACGTTTCAGGACACCCGAGAGTTGTACAAACGCGCCAGCGTCGGACGTTGCTTCAACAAGGTTTGGTGATGTCACCAACGCCAAGCCTGTAATCTTTATAAGATTATCTCTCACTAAATCCACATAACCTTCAACCGTGTTTACGCCTGTACCAATAGCCGTGGCACCCATATTGATCTCATGTATAAGTCTGGTCGCCTCTTTCAAACGTTCGATATCTTCAGCTACAGTAACCGAATAAGCGGTAAATTCCTGGCCAAGCGTCATCGGCACAGCATCTTGAAGTTGTGTTCTGCCAATTTTAAGAACATTTTTAAATTCTTCTCCCTTTATGGCAAAGCTATCCTGCAATTTACCCATAGATGCAAGCAGACCCTCTATAGAATATATCGCGGCTATTTTAAGTGTAGTAGGGTAAACATCATTAGTTGATTGTGAAAGATTAACGTGATCATTTGGATGACAATATCTATATTCCCCTTTCTTGCGCCCTAAATATTCCAAAGCACGGTTTGCAATTACCTCGTTCGCGTTTACATTTGTCGATGTGCCTGCACCCCCTTGAATTACATCAACAGCAAAATACTGATTTAATAAACCTGATTTTACATCTCTGCTTGCCTTTACAATTGCATCACATATCTTCGCATCGAGAAGGCCAAGCTCTTTGTTTGTAATGGCAGCCGCCTCTTTGATGGATGCAATAGCTTTTATTAAAACCGGAAATTCTGATATGGGTATGCCGGTAATAGGGAAATTTTCAATAGCCCGCATAGTTTGGATACCATAATACACCTCCGCAGGCACCTCTTTTTCTCCAAGACTATCGTACTCTATCCTGTACTGCATGTTCCCTCCCTCATATTAAAAGTTTTGCATTGAACAAATTCGGATAAGACAAAAAATATAAACAACAAACTAACAGATTATTTCAACAAAACCCCTTCAAGTCAAGACATTCCTCAGCCTAAACCCTCTGAACATTCGAAGACAATAAAATCTCATATAGGTTATAAGGATATTGACCACACCCTGCATGCCTTTTATCGCCTGATAAAAATATCTGTCGAGCGGGCACACCGACTGCTCTTGTGATAATTGTTTTGTATTTCTGTTTAATCTGCTAACGGGTTTTCAAAAAAATGGTCGGACAAACAAAACTGCATCAAGGTTACTCTTTTCTATCTCACCAAAATTTCAAAGCATAATCGCGGATTCTCCCCAGCGAAACAATTATTTACGTTTTCATTGTTAAACGTCCTTGTGGAATACAACACCCCGATTGTCCTGTGATGGCAAACACCAGTTACAATCAACTTTCTCCCACCGGAACAGTCTGCCATGCAATAAGGCTCGATATCTCATCACAGTACGCAGCTACAACCTCCAAGATGTTTTCCAATCAGTGCGCCATGAAAACATCTTTTCGTATATGTATTGATATGCTTATTATAAACCTGTAACCACCTCAATACTTTCATAAGTAACATCAATAAGTTTTTTCAGAGTAGCCTCATCGATTGCAAGCGGCGGCATAAGAACAACAACATCACCGAGTGGTCTTATTACAACTCCCCTTTTCCTTGCCTCTATTATAACCTTATGGCCTATCCTTTCCTTGGGGGGATAGGCCTTTTTCGTCTTTTTGTTTTTAACAAGCTCTATTCCCACCATAAAGCCCTCGTGTCTTATTTCGCCAACATGAGACAACAGATAGAACCTCTGCAGTTCTTTTTTCAATAGGGCAATCTTATCCTTCATTCTATCTATTAAATTTTCTTCATTGTACAACTCGAGATTCCTCAAGGCAACGCTACATGCGAGAGGATTGCCCGTATAGGTATGCCCATGAAAGAATGTCTTGAAATCCTCAAACTTACCAAGGAAACCTCTGAAAACCTCATCTGTAGTCAGAGTGGCCGCAAGGGGCAGATATCCACCAGTGATGCTCTTTGCAACACATAGAAAGTCTGGTCTTATGCCTTCCTTTTCACAGGCAAACATTGTTCCTGTCCTTCCAAAACCCGTAGCCACTTCGTCTGCTATAAACAAAAGACCATTTTTCTTTGCAATTTTCCATATCGTAGAAAGAAAACCTGTTGGCTGTGTTATCATTCCTGCCGCACCCTGAACAACTGGCTCTATAATAACAGCACATACTTCATCTTTATATTTTTGTACTATTTTTTCAAATTCATGCACACATGCAAAACTACATGTTTCTTTCTCGAGTTTCAGCGGGCATCTATAACAGTAAGGTGCTGGCGACAGATATTTCCTGAAAAGCAACGGCCTGTAAACCTTATGAAAAAGATCAATGCCTCCAACACTTACTGAACCGATGGTATCGCCATGATAACCGTTAGTAAAAGATATAAACCGTTTTTTTCTCTTTTCGCCTTTTTGTTGCCAATACTGATATGCCATTTTAAGCGCAATCTCGACCGATGTTGAACCGCTGTCCGAGTAAAATACCTTAGAAAGACCTTCTGGAGTAATTTCAACAAGTCTTTTTGCCAACATCACAGAGGGAACATTTGCAAGCCCCAACAGTGTAGAATGACAAAGTTTTCCTGATTGCTGCTCTATCGCCTCTATAAGTTCCTTTTTGCCGTGACCATGGACAAGCACCCATAGAGAAGAAACACCGTCAATATATCTCTTGCCATCCGAGTCAACGAGGTAAAAACCATCGCCCCTTTCAACAACAAGCGGCTCTGATTCCATATATTCTTCCATCTGCGTAAAAGGATGCCAGACATAACGTTTGTCCCAATCTGCGAGTTGTTTCTTGCTGTACATACAACCTCCATTCATAAAAATATTCCGTTCAAGATGCGAAGCTAAAAAAGGCATTAAACAAATTTATATCAGCCCCATCGTTTTTCCAACTTGTATTAGGGTTTGAACTGCATAATCCATTTCGTCTCTTGTGAATCCTCTTACCACAGTTAATCTAAGCCTGGATGTCCCCTCTGGTACAGTAGGGGGTCTTATGGCTTGGAGAAACAATCCTTTACCCAAAAGCATTTCCTGCATCTTAACCGTCCTTGAATCCTCGCCAACGACAATAGGGATTATCGGGCCATCGCTTTCTTTGAGATCAAAACCAGCATTTTTTAGATTTTCTCTCATATAGGCTATATTTGCCCAAAGTTCATTTTTAAATGATGTGTCATTTCTTACAAGTTTAAGAGCTGCCAGTGATGTTGCCAACAGAGACGCCGGCAAAGCAGTTGTATACATAAAGGTTTTTGCCCTATTGATAAGATAATCGAGCACCACCCTATCGGCAAGTACAAACGCACCAAAAGAACCAAGCGCCTTCCCAAAGGTTGCCATATGTACATCCATGCTGCCTGCAAGGCCGAAACTTTCCTCGACACCTGTACCCTTAGCTCCAAACACACCCGTTCCGTGTGCATCATCAAGCACAACATTGACATCATATATTTTTTTCAGTTTGTATATATCGCTTAAAGGTGCAATATCTCCATCCATACTGAAAATAGATTCAGTAACTATAAATTTCTTTCCCTTTCCCTTATCGCTTTTTATCCTTTTTTCAAGGTCATCTACATCTCGATGTCTGTAAATTACCTTTTTTGCCCGCGATAACCTCATACTGTGGATCAGGCTTGAATGGTTCAGTTCATCGCTGAATATTGTATCACCCCTATCAGTGAGTGTTGATATTATCCCAATGTTTGCCATATATCCGTTTGAAAATATAAGGGCGTCCTTATAACCCTTATAAGATGCAATCTCTCTTTCGAGTTCTCCATAAAGGTCAATACTTCCCGATACGCTTCTCGAGGAACATGTGCCTGTACCGTACACATCCAAAGCCTTTCGCGCTGCGTCGACAAGATAAGGGTGCACATGAAGGGAAAGATAGCTATTAGAGCAGAGGTTTAGATGTTCCTTAAAATTGTACAATATTTTTGTAGCAGTCAGTGGTTTAATAAACCTTACAGACCTGTAGTTACCTTTTTGCTTAATTTCCTGAAGGTCTTTTGAGAGCCGTTCTTTCATCGTTGCTTCCTTGAATAATTGAAGGTATCAACTAAAATACAACAATTGGATTACATCGGTCAACATTATTAAATTAGCGGTTAACTGGCAGATGAAAAAATAGGGCGGAAAAGGATTTCCGCCCTTTATATTACTTATGTAAATTCTTAGCCTTTTATAACCCTTGGGAGAATCATCTGGTGCTGCGGACAGATCGATGCAGGATTCTGGTAACAGCAGTTTGCAAAGGCAACAAAATACTTCCTCAAATCCTTCATAGGTACAACCTCATCAACAAGACCCATCTTAGCACAATATGCTGGTCTTGATTTTTCATAATATTTTTTGACCAGCTTGTTCATCTGCTCAATAACAGGTGCAAGTGGTTTGCCTGCATCCTTTTCTTTTACAAGTCTTCTTGCAAAGCTTGCAACTGCTGCTGTTTCTCCGTGCATAACGTATATTTCTGTGGTTGCCGTTCCAAGAGTAAAACAGTTGTTGTTATTCGCCTGCGGGCCCGCCATAATATAGTGGGCTGCTGCCGTACCCTTTCTGAGAACCACTGTCATCATAGGCAAATCGCTCTGTTCGATAGAATAGATCAACGACTGTCCAAGCCCGAGAAGTTCAGCCTTCTCTGCTAAATCTCCAACATCAATACCTGAAGTATCCTGTATCCAGAGCATCGGTATCCTGTCCCTGCCACAAAGCGAAACAAATTCATTAACCTTTATAAGCCCCTGACGGTAGAATTTGCCACCTATACCTGGATAAGGTGCATATTCAGGATAACCCCTCGGCATCATACCCTGTCTGTTTGCAACAATACCCATCAAAAAACCATCCACTTTTATAAGACCCGTGTAAAGCTCAGGACCGTAATCCGGACGGAATTCCATGTGTTCACTACTATCAGAGAGTCTTGCAATAACCTCTTCTATGCTGTAGGTCATCCTCTGGTTAAACGAAACAATACTGTAAAGGTCTTCTATCGGGAATTTTGGTTCTGCCGGTTCAGCTACCCTGAAAAATTTGTAGTGGTTGTAAGCGGGAAGATATGTAACCCACTCTTTTACCGCATCAAGTATCGCTTCTTCTGTCTGAAATACCTGTTTGAAAAAGCCGGTGTGATCATAATGTATTTCAACCCTTCCAGGAGGAACGGATTTGAATTTTCTCGTTGCATCAATGATCTGTTCTGCCATCTGTTCGTCAAAATAGCCCTTAGGAGCCATACCACTCACAATACCAGCACCACCAACAGCAATGTTGCAATCCTTATGTGCAAGAAGCAGTGTCGGGCTGATACCCTGATATCCACCGCCCGCAGGGTTAGTTCCGTAAATCGCAGCAAGAACTGGAATACCAAGTTTATTTAATTCGGCATGCCTAAAGAAGGTCGTCCCACTGCCCCTTCTGTCCGCATACATCCTTTCTTGTTCTGGGAGTTTCACACCGCTGCAGTTTACAAGCCAGACCAATGGGCAATGGAGTCTTTTTGCAATATCCGTTACACGGAGGATGTTATGTGGCTGACCTGCTATCCATGCCCCAGCCATAACCTTATTATCGAAACCTATAACAACGCACCATCTGCCGTTTATTCTTCCAAGACCATTAACTACGCCTGTCGTTCCTGATTCTTCATCCATAGGGTCATATAAAGTATGGAGCGGGGTCCATGTACCTGGGTCAATGATATACTCGAGTCTCTGGTGTACTGTCCATTCACCCCTTTTATTTAGCGTCTCCTTCGAAATACCTGCATTTTTAACCTTCTCGACTAATCCTGCAATCTCCAGTTCAATCTTTTTGATTTCTTCGGCATTAGCCTTATTCTCCTTTGCCGGTTTACCCCAATCCTGCATCTTCTCAAAATAAGGTCTCATTTATTACCTCCATTGGCGTTTATGTATTTGTAATAATTTTCACAATTATATTTTTACTACAGCATTTTGTCAACATAAATTGTAAAATATTAAAGCCTTTCCATCTTTTTTTACAGACAGAAACAAACTGTCGGGTCGCAGGCTATCTATAACAACATCTTTCAATTATCACTTATTAATGGGCGCAAGGTTTTAATTCATCAATGTTTAAATAGTCTCTGTCCGGCAAAAACCATCGTTACATCGGATTCGTTGCAGGCTTCAATCACCTCAAAGTCGCGCTCGGAACCACCTGGCTGGATAACACCCGTTACACCTTGTTTAATCGCCGCATCAACTCCATCTCTGAACGGGAAAAAGCCATCAGAAACAACGACCGATCCTGCTAAACCCGCCTTTTGTTCTTTGGTGTACCTTTCGATCCCAATCAAATCATCCATCTTCCTCAAACCCTTCTCAGCCTCGAGTTTAAAAACTGCATACGGTACACCAAACTTTTTAAACACCTCTTTATCCAAATGCTTTGTATAGGCCTTGAAAATAGCTATCTCCACTACACCAACCCTGTCCTGTTCACCCGTGCCTATCGCAACAGTAGCCTCGTCCTTTACAAAAAGGGCAGAATTTGAACTTACACCAGACTCAACATACCAACCAAAAAGCATATCCGTATATTCCTTGTCTGTGGGCATTCTCTTGATCTTGTAGGGCTCGCCCTTATAAACCGTTTCAGCAGGCCTTAAATCCTCTTTTCCTTTAATCTTAAAAGGTTGAGATTCTTGAATGATAATGCCTCCGTCCATCAGAGATTTTATATCAATAAAACGCTTAAATTTATACTCGTGGAGTCTTTCGATGGCATTGATCTGAAGGATTCTGAGGTTTTTCCACTTTTTCAATATATCAATTGCAGCTCCATCAAAATCCGGTGCACATACCACCTCAAAGTAGTAAGGCACCATAGCCTTTGCCGTCTCCACGTCAATCTTCCTTGAAAATACAACAGCACCACCGAAAGCAGCAATCCTATCACACCAGAAAGCCTTTTCAAATGCCTCTTCAGGAGTTGAACCACAGGCTGCTCCGCATGGGTTATTGTGCTTGAGTATTGCACAAGCCGGCTTCTTATCAAGAAACTTCAATATATTCAGCGCATTGTCTACATCCGTCAGGTTAATCTTTCCTGGATGTTTTCCTACCTGAAGCATGTCCTTTTCAGTAACCCTGCTTGTCAGGCCATCGCTGGCGTCAAAAAAACTCACATCACCGAGAACAATATTTCCATTGACAAGCTCATACATTGCGGCTGCTTGATCAGGGTTTTCACCGTATCTCAATCCACGTTCAACATCGCATTTTTCATCAGCATCATAGATATTCCAGACCTTTTTCTTGTAGAGCAGCACCTGACCACCCATATCGATCTTGATTGTGTCTGGAAACTTGTCCTTGACGATCTTTTTGTACATACCTTTGATATCTTCCATAAAACCCCCTTTTAATTTGAGCCAGCAGAGCGCATGGAGCTTTTTAGAACCCTATACCCTCGGCCTTATGTTTTTTATATGTTAAAGTTTTTCCACCATCTTTAACAATGCACCCACCATTGATTCTACATCAAGTCCTTCGATGCGATATACATCATCCGTATCACCGGAAGCACCATAATCC
>Ga0302237_1001287_pt1 | contig 18326 bp, 18 predicted proteins | sample AAG_UR_Ala_MG_FD_193530 | JGI IMG/M metagenome (GOLD analysis project Ga0302237, IMG submission 193530) | Enriched activated sludge microbial communities from anaerobic digester in WTTP, New Holstein, Wisconsin, United States - AAG_UR_Ala | ecosystem: Engineered > Bioreactor > Anaerobic >... | reverse complement strand
TGCTGGTAGCCGCTCTTGGCTTTACCGCACAGTCAGCACTTGCTGACGGCGCGGCTCTTGCCGAAAAAGGTACCTGTCTGATGTGCCACAACGTTGAAAAACGCAATGTGGGTCCGGCATTCAAAGACATAGCAGCAGCATACAAAGGTCAGGATGTCGAAGATAAATTGATCAACAAAATCAAAAAAGGCGGCCGCGGCAGCTGGGGTATCCTGCCTATGCCTCCTAACGAAGGCAAATTAACGGATGATGAATTCAGAGAAGTTGTACGCTGGATCAGAGCTCTGTAAATCAGTCTGTCGAAACCGATTTCCTTTCAGCGGGGCTTGCCCCGCTTTTTACTTTATAAGCCCCGAAAGCAGCATCAACTAAGTCATCGTGCGTACTATTAAGGGCTAAAATCCAATGGGTAAAATGTAAGACTGAAATATGCCATGACTGGATTTGCTTATTAGTTCAAGGGCATGCACAGCATCACAAGGCATTAATCAGTTTTTCACAATCGGAATGCCGCGAAATGATGCTCCACGACGCAGATCGAGTTTCATGGTAAGCGCGCCGCTATCACATTTATCCAGGCATGCACCGCAGCGCGTACAGTCGCTGTCAGTCACCGTCATGGCTTTCTGGGCAACCAAAGGCGCAAGTACATGAGGCTCCGGGCAGACCTTGATGCAGTCAGAACAGCCTGAGCATGCATCAGTTTTCAGTGCCGTGACGCGAAGCCTGCCATAATGACCTATCCATTTGTAAAAAGCCCCCACAGGACAAAGATGCCCGCACCAGCCACGCCGCGTAACGAGAAAGTCGAACAGAAACAATGCTGCAAGAAATGTCAATCCGGCGGTGGATGTCCACATGATTTCGCGCTGGAACAGCGTAATCGGGTTAATGATCTCCCAGGCGAGGGTTCCGGTGATCACAGACAGCACAAGCGCCATCACCAGCAGCACTGACCTCAGCTCTCGTGACAGTGTCAGATGACCCTTTATTTTCAATTTCTGCCGCAGCCATAGCGCGGCATCAGTCAGCATATTGATGGGGCAGACCCAGCTGCAATAAATGCGGCCGCCGAAAAAAGCATAGAAAGCTGCTACGATTACAGCCCCGATCAGCGCGGTCTTCGCCAGAGGCGCGCCTGCGAGCAGGGATTGCAGCATCACAAACGGATCGGTAAGCGGCATATTCCAGAACCAGAGACTGGAAGACAGATTACCGTGAGCGATACGCCCTACTTCCGGAATATCGACGACGAAAGCGAGCACGATCAGAATCTGCAGTGTGCGGCGCATCAGCAGCCAGCGACGGCTTTTCAAACCTGAAACCATGCGTCGGAATACGCCAGTCATCACCACACCCCGCGTCCGGCAGCATTAGCGCCTGAAACACCCAGCCCGAGTTCGCGCGGTAGTACGCGTATTGTCGCCTCAGACAGCACGCAGTGTTTCTCGCAAGTGCCACAACCGGTACATTTGTCGGGGTTAACCGTCGGAATCTGCAGCAAACCGCGCTCATTTTGTATCGGCTTCAGAGAGATTGCCTCACCGCGGATGGGGCATACACGTACGCATACACTGCAGGTCAACCCTTTGTAATTAAGGCAGTTTTCGTGATCAACCAGCACCGCCACACCCATATCAGCCTTGCGGATATCTGTCAGCAGAGGATCAAGCGCACCGGTTGGGCAGGCTTTCACACAGGGAATGTCAGTACACATGCGGCAAGGATCCTGGCGTGCCACAAAGAATGGAGTGCCTAAAGGGGCAGGATCAGCCCAGCTTGCGAGCTTGAGTATGTCGTAGGGACAATCTTTCACACATAAGCCGCAGCGTATGCAGGTCGAATCAAACTCTTTTTCCGGTAATGCGCCAGGCGGCCTCAGAATTTTGGCAGCACGTGCAGGCCGTGAAAAGATCGCCGCCTGCGCAACAACTGTGCCGAGCACTGCGACACCCATATGACGAAAAACGCGTTTAAAAGCTTTTCTGCGCGCGGGCTCTTCTACAGCAGCCTTAACAGTTGCTGACTCTGTTTCAGATGAGTGCTTCGTCATAATGTGCTCCTATCTTATCTTGCAGTTAGTACCGCAGGTTCGTTTATCATCAGTCCTGTATCATCATGTTTGCGCGTATCACCGGATGAATCCAGCACCGGAATACATACTCGCCCTCGGCATCATCCGGTACAGTCCAGCTGACAACATCACCAGGAATTTGAATTTCAAGATTGACTACAGTACCGTCAGGATAGGTCAAATAAAGTGCATGTGTAATATTTGAAAGATTTTCAATCTCGATACGATCTTTGCGTTTTGGCACAAATGACCATGGTTCAAGCTCGTGATGAGACAGCGTCATCTTGTGCAATGTTGCGCCAGGAGCCAGCGGCGTAATAACACCCTGAGCCGCTCTGGACGGGTAAACCTTACTTGAAGCATCATGTTTTGAAGCATCATGTTTTGAGGCATCATGTTTTGAGGCATCATGTGCTGCAGGATCATGCTCAGCTGCGCTGTACGCGGTCGGGCTTACGCTCAGCATCATGGCTGCCATCAAGGTCACAACGCACGATTGCAGTCGCAACAAACTGCCAGCATGCAAAGTATCTGTTTTATGTGTATATGCAGCTACACGCCCTATACAACCCCAAATCGGCTTCATCACAATATCCTTTATTTTCACTGTAAGCATATTCACTCCGGTATTTAGTCCGGTATTCAGTCCGGCATCCGCGGATAATCCACCTTCAAGTGGCCACCATCGAGTGTCTTGACAAACTCAACCAGGGTTTGCCTTTCTTCGTCGGTGAGTTCAAACGTCTTCATTTCCAACGAACGGCTCTTACGGTCAATGCCACCCTTCTCATAGTGCTTGATGACTTCTTCCAGACTGAGCATGGAGCCATCATGCATGTATGGGCCATTAATCGGCAGATCCCTGAGCGATGGCGTCTTGAATGCATACTGCATGAGCGTAACCTCTGGCGGCACTTTTGCACCTCGGCCAATATCCTCGGTACGCAGCCCGATATCGTGGAAGCTGTCATCTGTAAATCGCCATGAACTATGACAGGACGCACATTGCGCCTTGCCGTTAAACAGTGCAAATCCGCGTTTGGCACTCTCGCTGATTGCATTTTCATCACCGGATACCCAGCGATCGAAAGGCGCTGTCTGTGAAACCAGTGTGCGCTGGAAACTTGCCAGCGCTTGTGTTACCCGCTTCTGATTGATCGCTGCATCGCCGAAAGCCTGCGCAAACAGCGGGCGATAGCCTTCAATAGCCTGCAAACGACTGATCAGTGCCGGTATATCAAAATTCATTTCATGCGGTGTCGTGATTGGCAGGACAGCCTGCGCCTCAAGCGACCCGGCGCGTCCGTCCCACATCAACGATGTCAGCCACGCACTGTTCAGGACAGTGGGCGTACGGCGTGCGTTGGGCACATGCTCTGACCCTAGCGGGCGTAGCCTTCCGTCGCTCCAGCGTTTATCCGGCGCATGACAGGTAGCACAGGACATTTTTCCATCCCGTGAAAGACGTGCATCAAAAAACAGGGTTTTGCCTAGTGTTGCTTTTTCCGTCGTCAATGGGTTATAGGACGGCGACAGGATGCCGTCCGGACGGCGATACTCATCCTTAGATATAGCATCACCCGCCCGGCTGACACCTGCCGCTGTCAGCATTGACAGCGTAAGAAGCAGGCCCATGATGCGGATAGCGGGCCTAGTTCTCATTTCCATCTTAGCTAGCCTTACCAACTACTGGTGAGATAGTGCAGTGATAGGTCATATCATCATTCTCAGCACCGAAACACCAAACGATGTCGTTGTTGAACTCTGGACGATACACTGGCAATTCGCCGTGTGTATTGAAGCAGCCGCAACGACTGGCATTGTGTTTACCACAGCAGTCACGGTACGCAATCAGATAGGTCTGACCATCACCTGGATTGTAGCAACTGGCAACCCATGAGCTTGGTGACAGGGTTGAACCTGGTGGGCATGATGTCAAGCTACCGCCATTACAGTCACAGATCTGACCGTCGATAGAGCAATGACGCCAGTAGTCACAAGATTGTGGGTCTTTGTCCTGCGGTTTCCAGCCGCCTTCTTTTGTCATACTGTTAACACTGGCTGCCTGGGCTTCACCAAGACCAAGACCAAGACGAGCACGACGGTCAACTGGCAGCAAAGGCAACAATGCTGAACCCGCTAAAAACATACCTACTTTACCGATAAAGCTACGGCGGCCAGTGTAATTGGCGGTAGTACGTGCCAATTTTTCAATGGTGGAATCAAATCGTTTATTTTCTTTCATTTTGTTTTCCTTATCCTAAAATTTCTAACTTTTGGACTAAATTAATGAACACCTTTGTTTTGATCTGCTTGCTCTACAGGCGTCATGCTGTGCTTCATGAAGTCCTGTAAAGTAGAATGACCTTCACGAACTGTTTCAAACAAGCTTTCAACATGCTCACGTGTATTGCACAGGCCTTTGCCAAGGATCACGCCATCTGCATCAAGCAACACGCCATAAGGAACTTTAGAAATCTGATAACGCATACCAATTTCAGCTGACACAACATAGCGCTCATTTTGCAGCGGATGATTACGCAGGAACTCAAGGTGTTCAGCGCGTGTACCATCACTGATCAGCACTACATCAGTACCTTCTGCAGCAGCTACTGAACGAATAATCGGCAGCAACTTGGCACAGATAGGGCAGCTTGGGCCAGTAAACATCAACAGGCTTGGACGATTTGGTGCAAGCGCACGGCCTACAGTAATCGGCGCGCCGTCAAACGTCGTCAGACTGAACACCGGTGAGCGTTCGCCGACTTCAGGTCCGTTGTCGAGCAACATCGCGCCCAGCGGAGCTGAACGCTCGTGCAGCAGACCGATTTGTCGAATAACGCCAAGCATCAATGCTGCCAGGCTCAAGAATGCGCACCACAACAACACATTCGATGCAATAATAAATCCAGTATTCATTTCTATTCTCCTAATATTAAAACTAACTTTTTTTGGCGCGTGCGTCGGACAATCCGACGATTAAATCCGCAGAAAGATAAATCATCGCAAACATCGCAGCAGCCGCTGCACCCATCAGTACCGATTCAAATGTCATTACTGACAGATTGATCGACACATTAGCGGTGTAAAGACTCACTGCGGCGAGTGCAAGGGCACGCATTACGTGAAACATGCCGATGCGACTCACACTCGTCGGGCGACGTACGCAACCACAATCAATGTGGGTACGGCCACGTCCGACATTAATCGCGAGCGCCATTGCAAACATCATGAAAAGGCCTGCCGCTACCCACGCAGCCACCTCGCGCGCTGGCGGCACCAGCAATGCTATTGCGCTGCCAAGCTCCAACCAGGGTAGAAGATTCGCAAACGGCGCGACCATGAAGGAAGGAAGCAGCCGGTAGTTGGCAACCACACCCTGAAACTCATCAGCATTGCGGATTTTTGGAATAGCAGCCGCAGCCAGAACAAGTGCCAGGAAAAGTGAGGCAAACACCGGGACAATCGGGTCATTAATCAGCCAGTTCATGTTTTACTCACTTATCCATCGTAATGATTATTTGAGGCGCTTTACCAATCTCATCCATTGATGCCAACTGCTTGCCACTAACCGCATCAAATGTATACACTGATTTATCCTCAAGTGAAGCTGTGATCAATGTTGGATTTTTGTCTTGGGTCACAGCGATAGAATCAATGCTATGCTTCAGGTCGATACGACGCAGACGTTTGCCAGTTGTCGCATCAGCAACCACTACAAAGCGACTAGCCGTTTTATGTGTCCATTTGGCACGCTTATCCGAGAGCAGATAGATTTCGTTACGTTCCTTATGCATAGCAACGGGTTGCCAGCCACCTGGAGCCCACTTCTCTTTCTTCTCTTTATCACTGAAAATCTCGATTGGTTTCAGGAATTCAGCCCCTGATTCAGACAATTTAGCCTGGAAGATTTTACCTTCGTATGTTGGCCAAACTAAACGACCAGCTGAGTTTGAGTAGTACGGATTGTTGTGCAGATACTCGTTCTCAGCGTGGAATACTTTGGTATTCTTTTGCTTGGAATTGCCTTGATCGTCATAACTCACCTGCAACATTGAACCATCACGACAGTGCATGAAGAAGTTTTGTTTGGAAGCTGGGAAAATGTGATAGCAATCAGGAATATCGATCAACTTCACAAATTTTTTCTGTTCCAAATCAACCAAACCCACTCCTGATTTAGGCGAGAATTGCTGAATCAGCATGTGCTTGTCATCAGTACTAAAAGCTGACAGACGCTCAATCAAACCAGTCAGGAAACGGATTTCAGGAATATCAATATCTGCAATTGGCTCGAGGGTTTGAGAATCATGCAACCTAACATAGTCATCGCGCTTACCATGAGCAATACGATCGTAAGTTGTGTTAGCAATACCTACAAATTTACCTGTAGAACTTGCCATCACATGCGGCAGCTTTCCGCCATCGATCATGCCGTGCAGTTGCAACTTGTTGTTATTGGCATCCATCACAAAAGTTTGAGAAGTCATGTTGAAGTGACCAGGGTCAACGACGTAAAAACGCTTAGCGTCACTTGGCGGAGCTTTTGCAATTGACAAATTGTCAATTTTGAAGCTACCTACCGCCGCTAGTTGTTTAGGCACTGCTTTTTGAGCTTCAGCAAACGCAGGTTGCGCTGCCACCAACAAAACGGCGATTGCCAGCTTGCCCGCAAGGCGAGTTTTCAACCCGCGCTGCCCGTTTGTTGTTTGATTATTTAAAGTAATCATATTTTCTCCAGACATTATTAAAATTTTAAAAAATGCACTTCTGAATCAAATCCACCAGCTATCACAGGACCAACAGCGTCAAAGCTGCAGCTCCGATAGAAAGCAGGAGGAATCCATCCACCTCAACAGCGCGTTCTTGCCAACGTGCCAACCAGGCTTGTGCAGACTGATTGCTAACTGGCAGGAAATTAATCGCAACGGGTAAGCAGCGACCGATGTTGAAGATGGCAATGATGGTGATTGCAGTTGTAACGTCACCACTTAATAAAGCGGCGCCGGTAACGATATAAAGCATTGGGGTCTGCACATAGGTAAGATAGTTCATACCCAGTGCAAAACCGTACAATAGACCGATCACCCATGAACGGAAGCGGTAACGTGCATCATGAGGAACCTGTGCACGACGCTGCGGATACGGCATCTTCATAAATCCAAACTGATGCAAACCATAGCCGATGCCCAATACAGACAGCGCCGCTACCATATAATTAAAAGGAAGCTGCTCAAAAACCAGCCAACCCACCAGACCCAGCGCACCACCCAGAATCAGCGCGCCAATTGCATAACCCAGCGCATGCGTCAAAAAGGTAGGTGTCCAGCGAGCTACAGATCCGAATGAATAACGACCGGCAGGACGCAGCAGACTCAGACTGGAATAGCCGCATGGCGACCAGGTTGAGAGAAAACCACCCACCAAGGCGAACACTATAAACATCAAAGTGATTGCACTTGTAGCCGTCATTTGCGATTCAAGCAGGTTTCCGCCAATAACGCCTGCTGCGAGAGCAGTCGCCATTGTCACAAAACGCTTCGTTACTGATCGCGGTTCAGCAAAGCTGATTGCGTCAGGTACGCATGCAACGCCAGCACCACCTTGGGATGTCTGGCCATAAACTCCAGACCTTGTACCCATTTTCATGATATCCTCCTACGGCCTTTTGGCCATTTGTTGATTAATAAAGTAATTAACGCGATGTAAATATAGTTACAATTTTGTTACGTCCGTAGCAATAATCGGCATACCCTTTCCACTGCAGCATAGGTATTGCCGATTTTTACTATCAGCGTTCAATTACGACCAAAACTAACAAGTTTTATAGTTTTCTACAGGCTTGAATAAAAAAACCGCACCTTTTGGGCGCGGCTAAAAGTTAGGCAGTATTACTATTGGAGATGCCTAAAACAAAATGCTCTTAAAAATTGAAAAGTTTATATCCTGATAGATTTTTGACTGTTCAAATCAAAAAACAACTATTAATCTTCATAATTAGGTCAGCACGGATTTATATGAAAATTGATAGGACGAACTATAACAACCACAACACAGCTGCCGTAGCAATAATCGGCAAACATTTTTAACCCTGCCGTGACTGTTGCCGATTATTACTATCAGCGCTTAATTACGACTCAAGCTACTAAAAAACAATATGATTTTTCATGTTATTAAATAAAAAAAGCCGCGCCTTTTGGGCGCGGCTAAATTAGGCAGTATTTCTTTGGGAGGTACCTAAATCAAATACTCTTTAAAAGTTGAAAAGCTTAATATCCCAATTGATGTTCAGCCATTCAAATCTAAAGGCTATCATCATGCTGGTCAATCTATGATTTTGCATCAGAATTGACTGGGTGTAATATAACAACAATGCCAATATTAGCGTAGCAATAATCGGCATATATTTCATGATCTTAGAAGTACATAATAACTATTGCTGATTCTTGCTATTGATGCCATTTATTATGAACTATAGTTACTTCTGATTATCAATTTAATTAGTACATTTTATACACCATCAGACGCAAAAAATTACAAATAAAACGATTATAAATATAAGTTAACAGGTCAGACCTTTAGATTAAGGCATAACAAGAAATGCCTAATCTCAGCAACCAAACAAAGGCCTGGCACTAGGAGAAGTATCTTGCGTTTTCAAGAAGAATTTTTGGGCTCATCACCTTTGTCAAACCCAAAAATACATTTGGTTCAACGTACAACATCCGATGTTCTGGAACAAGCGGATGCGTTGCCATTTTGGTCACAAGATTACACCCAGTTAAGCAAGGGAACCTTTTCCGGCGCTCTAAACAGTGTTACCTACAAGGGTGTGCAGTTATTTCGCGAAACTATGAACCGCGTTGTCGATCAGAGTGCATTTGCACCAGCAGATTCGTATGTCATCGGCTTGCCAACAATCATCGAAGGGGATGCCACGTGGGGTCTGTTGCCGGTCAAAGAAAACTCTCTGATCACATTGAACAAGAACGCCGAACTGGTTTTCCGCACTTCTAATTTATCAGAAATCACGGTGGCTGTCATTTCGGCACAGCGTCTGGAAGAGTATGCCGCGCAAGTCGAATGGATAGACCTGCACAAGGTGATGGGAAATGTGAAGCCAGTAGAACTGATATCCCCTGAGATTTCTACGCGACTGCTGACTTCTCTGGTAGATGGCATGCGCTACATGTCGGAGATTCAAGATGGCGCCGACATCCAGCAGATGTGGCGCCACTTCGAGGACGACCTGATGATCACCTGTCTGCAAGCATTAAAGCAGGCGAACTCTAGCACAAGCCAGCACTTTGATCACCGGGTTCATCGCTACATTGTCAATCGCGTACGCGACTTGACCTTATCGAGCTCAGGCTACCCGCTGACGATTGAAGAACTCTGCATTACCCTGCATATCAGCCGTCGCACACTGAATCACGCATTCATTCGAGTACTCGGCATTACACCGGTTGCGTATATGCGCAACGTGCGGCTCCATCGCATACGTGCAGAACTTCAATCTACACCGCATCAGGTCCGGTACATCGCCAGCGTGGCTGCAAAATGGGGTTTCTGGCACATGAGTCTTTTCTCACGCTATTACCGCGAGCTTTTCGGAGAAACGCCACTTGAGACACTATCTCGCTCACGTATCGGTGAAAGACACTGATCAGGATTCATTCTGCCACCAGCATTAGAGTCAAAGTAGCAGGAATCAAAAGATAACAGGCAGTAATTATTTATTTCTACATGTCTTTGGCAATATCAACAAACTGCCAAGGTCTAAAATTAGGAGATTGTGTAATGGGTTCATTTAGTATCTGGCACTGGTTGATCGTACTGGTAATCGTAGCTCTGGTCTTTGGTACCAAGAAACTGCGCAACATTGGCGGCGATGTTGGCGGCGCAGTGAAGAGTTTCAAGGAAGCTGTCAATGAAGGTAAAACCACCCCCGCTCTTGAGTACGACGCCAATAGACATACAATAGAAAATGACGTCGACCACAAGGTCAAGTAGTAAACAGCCACCAGACTTCCGGACATAGCTGACTCATGTTTGATATCGCCTTCTCAGAGCTTATTGTAATCGGCATCGTGGCCCTGATTGTTATCGGGCCTGACAAACTGCCCAAGATAGCGCGCACAACAGGCCGCCTGCTAGGTAGGGTGCAACGTTACGTCAATGACGTAAAGTCCGACATCGACCGCGAACTGCACTTTGAAGACTTGCAGAAACTGCAGGATGAGATACGCCAGAATACGCAGCACCCAGAATCCCCCAAATACCAGGTAGGCCAAATCATCAAACATGACATGCCGCAGATCGGCGATCCCGTCCCACAGCAGTTACCGCCAACTTATGTCAGTGATAGCGCTGAGCCAGTTCCATTGAAGCAGGGGGCATTAAATTGAACATCCCCGATACCTTTGTGTTACACCTGCTGGAATTGCGAAACCGCCTGCTACGCATCGTGATCGGCTTATTGCTGATAATAGTTGCGCTGTTTCCATTTGCTAACGACATTTACCATTTTCTTGCCATACCTCTGCTCCAAAGCCTGCCGGCAGGCGGGCAGATGGTAGCCACAGGCGTAACTAGCCCATTCCTCGTGCCAATGAAAGTCGTACTGTTGACAGCCTGCGTTATTTCTCTGCCTCATACCTTGTATCAGGTTTGGGCTTTTGTTGTCCCTGGATTGTATATTCACGAGCGCCGCATTGTCTGGCCGCTAATAACTGCGAGCACGTTGCTTTTTCTATGCGGTATGGCATTTGCATACTTTGCAGTGTTCCCGGTCGTATTCGGTTTTATCAGCAATAGCGCGCCAGATGGGGTGGCCGTAATGACGGATATTGGCAATTACCTCGATTTTGCTATGTCGCTATTTATTGCATTTGGACTGGCATTTGAAGTGCCGGTCGCTGTCGTAATTGCAGTAATGCTAGGAATGGTCAGCATCAAATCTTTGCGAGAAGCACGTCCCTATATCATAGTCGGAGCCTTTGTTCTGGGGGCAATTTTCACGCCTCCTGATATTATCTCTCAGTTCATGCTGGCCGTGCCTTTAGTAGTACTATATGAAACAGGGATTATGGTTGCTAATGTAATGCAACGATATCGCAACAGGGACTTTTCATCAACATTCAAACAATCACATCAACTTGATGAGCACAAATCTTAGCTATAAATCCACAGAGATTGTAGGAGTTCGTTAAACTTTAAATGAGATTACAAATCACACAATTACATTCCTGTAATTGTATAAAGTTGCCAGCGACTTCAGCAAGCATCTACTAAAATTAAAATAAGTCTATAAATTCAAATGGCGATTCTTTTAAGAGATTCACAGTTTGTATGCCTACTGGGAAGGTTAGTGCCCCCAATCCAATAGCCTCTATGTGCTGTTTGCTGAAGTAGACAGGTAAAAGCTGAACGGCAGCTTAGTCCCCCCATAACTACCCTACCACTCAGCCAGCCAAACCAGCGCTCCATCACTCAGCACCCATTAAAAATGCACAGATTACCAACGTCCGCTCATGCAAATTTAAATACAAAAATCCAGATTGCACCGCCAAAATTTTGCATAAAACTTTCGCAGCAGCAGCACCCTAAAATTTGCCGCCACGCCGCAACATTTCTCACAGAGCCAATAACGGCAAGGCAGAGCGCGTTGCGACAAAAAAGAAACACATCTGAAAACTGGGCAGCCTTTCCTACAGGTGTGGCTAAAATCAGCTCAACCTCGCTGCAATGTTGTTGTGCAAACACAATTTTATTTGTCGTGCTTCTTTAGAAATTTACTACCTGATTCGTCATCACTCGCCCCGTATCCGTCGTAATCTTTAGTCTCTGGTGGGTCGTCATCATCCATATAAAGCACAGCATCAGTTACATGCACAGCATTTCTCTTGGCTCTATCATCAGCATTTCTTCTATCATCTATCAAAGTAAATCTAGGCATGTACCCATCATTTTTATTAAATGGTAGAAATGCATCATCTGATAATCCGGTTAGTTTTTCTAATGATCGTCTTAGCCCTGAAATATTTTTTTTATGGCTACTTTGAACAACTCCGTTTGGTGGATATTTTTTCTTGTTACTTAGACCTATCAATATACCGGCTAGCATATTAGAACTACGTGTACGTTTATCTAAAAGGCCAATATTTAGAAAAGATGAACGCTTCCAGCCACCATTGCCTAGTGAAAAGCCAATCTTGTAATCTGTATAAATTTTTATGGTTGCATCCTCCCAGCTTTGTATTTTAGTGCTGCTGCTATTAGCTCCTACTTCCAGTACAGCAACATCCTTGGTTGGAATGGCTATTCCAAAACGATCGTAAGCCCACTCATAAAGGCTATCTAACGTCACGAGTGGGTTTTCATCAGTCGAATCATCACTACATTCAATCAATGTATCTTCTGTATAGATTGCATCTTCCAGAAGTGATTCGGTCAGCAATAGCGCAAGCGAGTGCCTAGCTGCACAAGCCTCCATACGATTTTTAAGTACCTTCAGCTGAAACTTATCATGGCTGGAAGCGTTTCCATATTCAACTTCAGCCTCTTCCAGAAAAGCTTCAGTCATGCTCAGAACGGTTTCACCATCCGGTATGAAATCCATATTGACCATAAGCGATACAGCTTCTTCAACAGTGAGTGATTTACTCATTATTCATGTCCTTGTTCTTGTATGACGTTAGCTTAGCACAAGTAGCGATCTATTAATTTTGCCTTGGTTGTTACTGGTAACCCTACGTTTAAGTCCTTACAAAAATATTTTTCAAATTTTTATCTTGTTGATATTAATAGCATATTCAATAAATTAGCACATCAATTTCCTGAAAATGGTTACCGGTAACGTGTATGTATTAAGAGGCGCAGTAGCGGAGTGACCTAAGAAATCATGAGCAGCGTCTCCCAAACTATATAGGGAATATTGTATGAACCAACAAGAAAATAAAGTAATAGATGTAGAAGATACTGCAGCAAATATAGTCGAGCAATCCACTGCTCAAAATTCACCGCCTTTACCGGCTTCACCACCTTTAGTTTCGCAAGTTGCAGGCGAGATTTGTGAAGGTGTTGTTTCAACCTCGAGAGACTCCACCATCGCAACGGCACCAGAAAAAGGTGGTGAAACCGGAGAAAGTGGCGTTTCCCATATGGCTGAAGGACAGGCGGCAGATTCGAGCGCGCCACCTTTACCATTTTCACCGGCTTCACCGCCTTCACCGCCTTCACCGCCTTCACCTCCTCCAACTACCGCCTCGCAAGTGACGAATGTGGAATTTATTGCAGCTATCTTTCCGCAAATACCTAAAGGCGCTCATGCTGCTGTCTGCTCAAAACCTGGAGACCCCACTAAAGGTGGCTGGGTAGCTAAACGTGCTGATCAAGAAGCGGATAATTTGTCTGCTATCAATAACAATTACGTCAACTGCTCAAGTTTCAATCTTGGCGATGATGGCGCAATTCACGCACGTAAAGACAATTCCACCGCTTATCACATTTTAATGCTGGATGATATTGGTACAAAAATTCCATTAGATAGATTTGATGGATTCGAATTTTCTTACATGATTGAGACTAGCCCTGGTAATTTCCAAGCTGGAATCATTCTAGCGGAACCTATTACTAATGGTGACGAAGCCAATCGATTGCTGGATGCTGTAATCGCTGCCGGCCTTTGTGATGCAGGTGCATCAGGTGCTCAAAGCCGCTGGGCACGTTTACCGGTAGGCGTCAATGGTAAAGAGAAATACGCAAACTCAGTCGGCGAACCGTTCCAATGTCGCCTAATTGAATGGAATCCTGAAAGAGTCTATACCAAGCAAGAAATTGTTGATGGATTGCAGTTAGAACTGGCACCGTTAGCAGCATCTAAATCGCAAGCCACATCAAATGCTACTGGTACAAGTGATACTGCTCATGACAATGATGATGACGTCTTTACGCCCAAGTCTACTGAGAACCCAGTCATTACAGCACTAAAAGTGCGTGGCTTGTACAAAACACCATTAGGTTCCGGAAAACACGATGTGACTTGCCCATGGTGTGCTGAACATACCGATGAATTAGATACAGGGGCTGCATACTTTGAGCCTGATGATACCTACCCTATCGGCGGTTTTCGCTGTCAGCATTCACATGGTGACATCTATAAAACTAAACAATTTCTTGAGTGTCTTGGCATTCAAAAAGGCGAAGCTAGAAACAAACCAGAAATTCGCATCATTGAAGGCGATCTACACCGCGTTCTAAATGCCGCGGAAAAGACTCTGGCTTCAACAGGCAACCATTACCAATCCGGTGATTTGATTGTAGGAATTTCAACTAATGCAGAAACCGGTGACCCATCAATTGTGCCTTTTAATGTGGCAGCCTTAACTCGAATTTTGTCACATCTAATTACTTGGTTGAAATTTAAAGAAAAAGTGAGTTCATACGTACCATGCGACCCACCAACTAGACACATCTCTATACTTAACGACAGTCAGAACTATGCGCATTTACCTAACTTGGCTGGTATTGCACGCCAACCTTACTTTCGTGAATCTGATGGAGAATTGGTAACTGAAGCTGGCTACGATAAGAAGTCACAACGATTTGGTGTGTTTGATGCACGTAAATTTATAACGCCTGCACCAACCCATGATGCTGCCCGTGCTGCATTAAATATGCTGGAAGAATTACTGAGTGAATTTACCTTCTTTGCACCAACTGACAAGGCTGCGGCACTGGCAGCAATCTTTACCGCTGTTACACGCCCATCCTTTGCATTTGCACCAGGCTTTCATGTGAAGGCTGCAACCATTGGTAGCGGGAAAAGCTATCTTTGCGAACTCATCAGCGCCTTTGCTAAACCCGGTGAGACCAAAAAGGTCAGCTATCCGCCAACTTCTGAAGAAGCTACTAAGGCCATTCTTTCATTGCTACTCTCATCGCCAGCTGTTGTTGAATTTGATGACATGGCGACCGATTGGATACCGCACGGCATTATCAATCGTATGTTTACCTCTGAATTCATCACTGACCGAATTTTGGGCGTAAGTAAGACCGCTACCGTCAGTACCCGTACTTTATTCTTGGCATCTGGTAATAACGTTGGCCCGGTACGTGATCTGTTACGCAGAGTGATCACCATCAACATAGACCCGCATTGTGCAACACCTGCTACTAAGTCTTATAAGGGCTCACCTGTTGAAGATGTGCGCACGGATCGTGGGCGCTATGTGGCCGCTGTTTTGACCATCATATTGGCTTGGAAGGCCGCTGGTTCGCCACGTGCTGAAGTTGAGAATATTGTCACTTACGGTGGTGCATGGGCCGACTATTGTCGCCATCCTTTGATTTGGCTTGGATACCCTGACCCTGCCACGGCGCTGATTGAGCAGGTCAAACACGACCCTGATGCTGAGGCTTTACTGGTATTGATGACCGAATGGCACCGAGTGTTTGGTTCTGTGCCTACGACAGTGCGCAAGGTAGTTTCTACTGTTTTTGGCTTTGGTGGTGACGAAGCTCTTCACGATGCAATCTGTGAATTTCCTGTGGAAGAGCGTGGTGGCATCAATGCATCAAAATTTGGCTGGATCCTCAAAAATAATGTCAATCGCATTGTGGGTGACTACTCATTTCAACAATCGACGGCAGATGGACGGGTGGCTTGGAAGGTAGTCAAAATGTAATACCGCCTTCACCACCTTTACCGCCTTTTTTAGGCCGAACTCCGTAAGGTTTTTCGTAAAAAATTGCGAATCAGAATTCCGGGGCTACGAAATATTACAGTGGCGATGGCCAAAAAAGGTGGCGAACCCGGTGAAGGCTGCAGCCCGTTATAGCCAGCTATACAAAATAACTTACTAAATAAATTACTAACTATTAGGAGTAACAAAATGAGCATTAAAAAAGAAAAAGTTTCCAAATTAGACATGACCGAAGTACTTAACCGTCGCCGCGTACCTACCAAATTGTATTTGGAGATTCAACATCAGATGCATATGCGATTGAAGAATGTTCTGCCAAATAAACTTTACACATTAAAAATGATGTGTGGCGAAGAATTTTGGGGAGATATGAATAGTTGGCAACAAAGAGAGTCTGGACGTGCATTTGCACATATGGTGAAACTAGGCATTTTTCAATTCGAATTTATTAAATACAAAAAGAGCCCGACTAAAAGATATCTACTGAAGTAATACACAAGCTACAAAAGAATGCGGCGCTACCACAGGCCGCAGTCAATAAAAGTTGTAAATCTTAATATAATCAAGGAGTTATAATTATGCCAGTATTAAAACTAACGCAAGATTTTATCAATAACAGTTTGATCTGCCCTACAGATAAAAAACGCATCGAGTACTGCGACAAAGAGCTGCCAGGCTTAATTATTATCGTAACGCCTTTATCTCAAGGTGGCACTTACTTTCTACGCTACAAGAACGGCAATGGCAAAACTAGCTACATCAAGATAGCACGTACCAACGAAATGACACTGGCTGATGCACGCAAGAAGGCAAAGTTGCTGAAGCTTGAAATTAGCAATGGCGCTGACCCAAGTAATGAAAAACGCGTGCAGAAAGCAGTGCCTACATTAGCTGCATTCTATGAACAGCATTACAAGCCTTACGCAGCGGTGCACAAACGTTCAGCCTCGAGTGACCATCAAATTTACACGTGCAGGTTGGAATCACGCTTTGGCCATCTTAGACTCAATCAATTCACGAAAACCATGATTATCGGTTTTCATAATGAGTTGCGTGAGTCAGGTTTGGCTGGTGCTACGTGCGACCATTACGTTAAGTTCTTAAGGCACGCTTTCAATCTTGCAATAGAGTGGGATATGCTGAAAGAAAATCCAGCATCAGGCGTAAAGTTGTTTAATTTAGATAACAAAGTTGAACATTACCTTGATGCAACCGAGCTAGAAACATTGATGACAGTACTTAAAACTTCTGCAAATCGACCAGTCTGTATGATAGCCATGTATTTGCTTAGCACGGGCGCTCGTATGAATGAGGTGTTATCTGCGAAATGGTGTCAAATTAACCGTGATACCCGTACTTGGAAAATTCCTGCTTTAAATTCTAAGTCAAAAAAGGTGCGTTCTGTACCTTTGAATGATAGTGCACTCGACATTATCAGTCAGTTAGATACGGAAGCTGAGTTTGAGTATCTGTTTGTGAATCGCGTTACGGGCAATCCGTACACTAATATTCATAAAGCGTGGGGCAAGATACGTTATCAAGCTGGGTTGCCTCAATTGCGGATACATGATTTGCGTCACCAGTATGCAAGCTTCTTGGTCAACAGTGGCCGTACTTTGTATGAAGTGCAGCAAATCTTAGGTCATTCAACCAGTAAGGTCACGGAGCGTTACAGCCATTTGAGTTCAGCAACGTTACAAGCAGCCGCAAACAGTGCCTCAGTCATGATTAATGCAGCAATGGGCGGCGAGGCGGCGTAAGTTAGTTTTTTCGGGCGGGGTTCTTGGGTGAAATGTACCCTCCTCGCCCATTTCTTGGACGCGTATGCTGTGATTTTTCGACGGTGATACTCTGGCCATCTCCGAAATTTGAACGCGCCATTATCTCGCTTTATTTCCAGTGTGAGTTTTTGTCTAGCTAATCCCTCGTAGTTCTTAACATTAACCACTATCAGCCCGTACAGCCTTAAAAGCTTACGGGCTTTTTTACGTCTATCAAAAGGAGAGTTTCATGAAGATAATTTTAGACTTACAAGGTAATACGCTTAGTTACGAAAATGATGCTGTATCAGATATAACAGAAATTGATCTTGCCTTTGGCGATGGTGAAGAAGACAATGAATTTTGTTTTGCTAGTACTTGGCAAGAATTAATTGGTAGAGCTTTGCATTTGATCCAACAAACTGGAGGTATATTGCAACTGAATGGTCAACAAATTAGTGCATCATGCTTTGAAGGTACTTACGGCAGCGCTGTGACTAATGATACTGAAGTAGTTTTAGCCAATGGCAAGACTATACCTATTTCACGGTTACTGAATTGACAAAAAAATGAACAATATTTTTAAGGAAAATTTCAGCGTTAGTTCGTAGGAAGTTCGGCAAAAAGTTAGAAAATGCAAATTAACTCATTGTTCTTGTTAGATTTTTTCAAACAAAAAGTATATTTTTGTACATATCAGGTTCTACATAGGTTCGTTTTGAGGTTCGCGAGACAGTGACATACAAAAATTTACTTAGAAATCTTCGACTTTTAGAACTATAATCC
>Ga0302237_1001286_pt1 | contig 18350 bp, 18 predicted proteins | sample AAG_UR_Ala_MG_FD_193530 | JGI IMG/M metagenome (GOLD analysis project Ga0302237, IMG submission 193530) | Enriched activated sludge microbial communities from anaerobic digester in WTTP, New Holstein, Wisconsin, United States - AAG_UR_Ala | ecosystem: Engineered > Bioreactor > Anaerobic >... | reverse complement strand
CCATTGCACCAGCAGCTGTTCAGACAAAGCATTCTGTAGCAGAGTATACTACTTCTGCTCCTGTGCCTTTTAGACATTCTGCCATAGCAGGACCTGGTATACCGTCTCTGTCACCGATGATGATGACTTTTTTGCCGTCAAACAAACTCATGGTTACCATCCTCCTTTAATAATTTAAAAGCTATAATAAACCCAGGCCTTTCAGCCAAGAGCCTATCTATAGATAATAATATCACATTTTGCCCATTTTATAAATTGGTTTATTTTATAATCGCGATTATTTTTGCTAAGCCGTTAACATTTGGAGAGCTTTAAAGAATGCATGCCAAGGAGGATATCCTCCTTGGCATGATTACAATATTACTTCTTAATTATGTTGTGCTCCGGTCCAAACGGGAAGCCAGTAATATCTTCGACTTCTCCATTTTCTTTAATAACTAGTATGTCGTGCTCGCGATATCCTCCTGCTCCAGGCTGTCCTTCCGGTATCATTATCATAGGCTCCATCGATATTACCATTCCAGGCTCTAGAACCGTCTCTATATCTTCACGGAATTCAAGTCCTCCCTCACGGCCATAGTAGTGTGAAAGCACTCCGAAGGAATGGCCGTATCCGAATGTACGGTTAGGAAGCAGATTGTGCTGTCTGAAAATTTCGTTCAGCTCCTCGCATATATCCTTGCATTTTACGCCCGGCTTTATCAGCTCCATGCCGCGTTTGTGTACTTCCACGTTTATGTTCCAGTATTCGAGCGACTTGTCGTCAACCTCTTCAAAGAACATTGTCCTTTCTAGTGCCGTATAGTATCCGGCAATCATCGAGAATGAGTTGTGGCTAAGTATGTCGCCTTTTTGTATCTTTCTAGAAGTGGCCCAGTTGTGAGCTCCGTCCGTGTTTACTCCTGATTGGAACCATATCCAGCTGTCTCTTAATTCAGCATGCGGATACAGCTTTGCTATCTCGCGTGTCATTGCCTGCGTTCCAGCTAGAGCCACCTCATACTCAGGAACTCCCGCAGCTATTGCTTCAACAACCGCATAGCCTCCAACGTCGCATACCCTGGCTCCGTTTTTGATGTGCTCTATCTCTTCGGCTGATTTAATCATACGGAATTTCATCAGATCATTAGCAACATCAACCAGTTCAAAATCCGGGAATGCGTCTTCTATCTGTTTCCTCAGGACTAGATTCACATGGTCGAATTCTAACCCAAGACGTCCTCTCTTAACTCCCGCATCATCAAGCACAGTCTTGACAGCATGCAGATAGTTGTCCCTTCTCCAGTCTGTATATACTATGTTGTCCTCGTAGCTTCTGCGCCATGGCATTCCTGCGTCTATGTTGGCGCTTACTGTAACGTGCTTGTCCTGAGTAACAACAAGTCCGTAGTTTCTTCCAAATGCAGTGTATAGAAAGTCGCTGTAGTAGTTTATGTTGTGGTATGAAGTGAAAAGCACCGCGTCTATAGACTTTTCTCCCATGTACTTTCGAAGCTTCGAATTACGTCTTCCCATTTCTTCCCTTGAAAATGTTGGCTGCACCTTTTCTCCGTTTCTTATTAACTTGATTCTTTCAAGATCGCTCATTTGTTTTATCATTCTTATTCTCCTCCCGACTATATATTTTATTGATAAACTTGATTTATATTAGTTCGCTTCCTTTTCAGGAGCGTCGAACTCCAGGTAACTGCTCTCTGAACTCTCTTTGAGCTCAGCCTTGAAAAATTTCACACATGCAAACGACATGAATACCATCACAATCATAAACGGCAATGTTGATACAATGGGCGCGTTTTGCAGTGCATCAAGGCCTCCCGCAAGCAGCATCACGGAAGCTATTGCGCCCATTATTATTCCCCAGAAGCCCTTGAGTCCATTTCCTGGATTCAAGTCCCCCCCTGAGGTGAACATTCCCATTACGAATGTGGCGGAATTTGCCGAGGTTATGAAGAATGTGCTTATTAAAATTACGGCTGCAGAGCTCATAAGTGAAGTCAGCGGAAACTGCCCAAGAAAAACAAACAGCGCCGTTGTTACATCCTTGTCTACTATGGCACCAATGTCGGTGCCGTTTATCTGCAGGTTTATTGCAGTTCCTCCAAAAGTGGCCATCCAAACAAAGCTTAATACCGTAGGGGCTATTAGAACTCCCAGGACAAACTCCCTAATAGTACGTCCTTTGGAAATCCTGGCAACGAACCCTCCCACAGGCGGTGCCCATGCAATCCACCAGCACCAGTAGAATATTGTCCATTTCGAAAGCCAGCCAGGCGCCTTGCCGTAAGGATCTGTAAAGAAGCTCATTTTCAATATGTTCTGAGAATATAGCCCCAGCGTGTCTGTCAGAACATCCAATATGAATCTGGTTGGTCCTGCAAGAAACACAAATGCCAAAAGTCCAAATACCAGCACCAGGTTCAGGTTGCTAAAGAACTTTATTCCCTTTTCAATGCCTGTAATGGCTGTGAAAGTGTAGACCGCAGTGATAACGGCTATGATTATCAATGCTGAACCTATGCTTTTGGGAATTCCAAACACCTCGTTGAGCCCGGCGTTCATTTGAAGAGCTCCCATTCCGAGCGACACTGCTACTCCAAACACAGTGGCAAACCCAGCTATTATGTCTACAGCCTTGCCTATCGGCCCCCTTGCTCCCTTTTCACCTATTAAAGGCACAAGTGTCGAACTGCACAGCGCAGGCATGCCCTTTCTAAACTGGCAGTAGGCCATCGCCATTCCTATCACGGCGAATATCCCCCATGGATGCAATCCCCAGTGGTAGAATACTGTCTGCATGGCATCTGCTGCCGCCTCGGCCGTACCTCCTGCCATTCCCGTTTGAGGAGCAAGAAAATGCTTCAGCGGCTCGGCAATGCACCAGAAAATCAAACTGATCCCCATGCCTGAACTGAACAGCATTGCAAACCATGATACCGTGCTGAATTCAGGAACGTCATCATCCTTGCCAAGCTTTATGCTGCCATACTTGCTAAAAGCAATGAAAATCGAAAAAAGCAGAAAGAACGTGACAACAAGAATATAAAGCCATCCCAGATTCGTAGTCAGCAACTTCACAATAGCAGCAAAAGTATTTCCTGCACTACTTGGAGATATTGCCCCCCATGCTACTATCGCCAAAGATAGTATTGCAGACACCCAAAATACCGGTTTGTCTATCTTGCCAAAGAAATTACCCATAGCAATCCTCCTGAGAATTACAGGCCACGCTAATGAAACGGTGAATAACTGCGACAACATTGCCTGTCGACTGCATGGATTTTTGCCTGCCTATTAGCTCGGCCTGTATTTTGGCATATCTAATCTTCAAATACGGTTTGATCATCAACTTCTGTTTGAAGCGCTCTTAACGCTTTTTCAACTAGCGCCCTTCTGATCTTTTTATCTCCATCAGGGCCTAGATTTGGATTGCCTAGCGGATATGGGATTCCAACGGCAGGTACAATCCTGTTGGCTCCGATTGTAAGTGATATAGGCACTACTGTAGCAACGTGAACCACTGGAATTCCAGCTCTTTCAATCTCTTTTACCATCGTTGCGCCGCAACGTGTACATGTGCCTCAGGTAGATGTCAGGATAACTGCTCCTACTCCATCATCAACCAATTTCTTCGAAAAGCCTTCTCCGAATCCTTTGGCGTTTCCTACGGAAGTACCCGTTCCCGTTGTACTTACGAAATAATCTGCAAGTTCGCCTATTACTCCTTCTTTTTCCATTTCCCTCATTACATCAAGAGGCACTACAAGGTTTGGATTCTCTGTGACGAACGCCCTGTCATAGCCGCCGTGTATAGTCATGAATCTGTCAGCTCCCAGAGAATCCATGGCTGAAATATCGTATACTCCATACTTTGTGGCACTTGACGATTCGATCCTGTCGGGATTACCTTGCGGAACTATCCCGCCTGAAGTAACAATGGCGACCTTGATCTTTGACATGTCCTTTACTGCCGGATTAGGCGCTACGCGGTCAAATACCGGCATTGGATATTCTGTGATGAACTCCTCGCCCTTCATCTTTTTGACTAGCATGTCGATGCCTCTTTCAGAAGCTCTCTTTTCGTTGAAATAGTTGACCCTTATTCCCCTTACATGATAGCCCTCTTCCTCCGGCGGCCCTACCTCTTCCCCCTTTGCAAGCTTAAGCCCGAGCCTTGCAAGCTTTGGAACCGCATTTCTCATGTCGGCCGCCGAAATTTCAGTTTCAATTATGTGTATGTCCTTTTTATACATGTCAGTGCCCGGGTTTTCCCTGTACATGGCGCTTACTACAGGAATTCCAAGCTCATCCTCTACAGCCTTTGCAACCGATCCGCAGGCAACCCCATATCTTCCGGCATTGAATGCCGGCCCTGCCACAAACAGGTCGGGATTATATTTTTTTATCATTTCGAGTATTGCCGTCTTTGCAACCTCCATGTTCTCACCGTAGTAGGTGTCACCGCAAATCACTGTGGCCACTATCTCAGCCTCTCCGTTGAATGCCGCATTAAGGGCCATTCCCGGTCCCACCGCTTCTTCCCTAACCTCTGGCGGTATGTCTGCCCTTTCTTCTCCTCCAATCCCAGCGAAAAAGTTGTTTATATAATGAACTACCTTTAGTTTGCTCATGATTTCTCCTCCCCTCTTAATATGTTCTAGCTGCCAATTTGTTGTATCCGTTTGCAATCGTAGAGGCTATTATTATTTGAAGCTCCGCCTCAATGCTTCCGTCAGGCCTTAAGCTTCCCTCATATCCGCCTATCATAGTTTCAATGTAGTCTAAAGTTCCTATTATCTTGTCCATAGGAGGGAATTCTATTATCAGATTCCCCTGGCCGCACGATACAAGCGCATCCGCCTCGGCAACAGCATCTGCAAGGGACTGGGACTTTCCATCCCTGCCCGGGAATTCGTCAGTTATAAGCACAACCTTAGCTCCCGCAACAGTAGCTTTTTTGCAGTTCATCATTAGATCAGTATCAGGGTTGCCATAGCCTTCTTCAGTTATCAATACACCGTCAAGTCCCAGGAATTCTACGAATTTACCTACCATGTCAGAAGATCTTTCCTTGTCTGCCAGGAACACATTTTCATTAGTCAGAATAACACCTATGAAGTTGATGTCCTTGCCGTGCCTCTTGTAGAGATCCTCTATGACAGGATTGTTTAAATGGTGGAACGTGGTGACTTTGTCGCATGGAGCAACGCAGTTTCCGCTTGTAATTGCCCCGTCCATTATTTCTGTTGGGTACATGAACGTAGGAACCATCTGCTTTGCATCCACGCCGTAATAGTAAGTGTCATGAAGCAGTCCCTGGGACTGCAGCATATGGATGTATCCTACCTTTGGAAGATCAGGATATTGCGCCACCTGCTCCAAAAGCGGCTTGGTTTCATATACTACAATTTCATCGGGCTCAACATCTCTTCCCGCTTCTCCTACAAATGCTCCAATTTTGAGTCCTGCCCTTCTGGCCGCCTCTTCATAGGCATGTGTCTCAAGACCTTCCTTAGGCTCTATTACTATGCACACGTTGAAAGTCTCAGAAAAAGGCGTGTACTTGGCTGCAGGGCCCGACATGTCTATTATTCCTTCCTGAAATCCCACTATGCTTCCACAGGTCAGCACTGTTGCCCCAACCAGAGCATGAGTTCTTCCCGAACCCACAGTCTTCACCTTGCTTATCATCCCCGGGAACATGCCTCCCGAGCCTTCCACCTTCACCCTTGGCTCGATTACATCCTTTACCGGTGCTATCCTTACAGATTCTCCCGGCCTTGCGAGTTCTACATTCACACTAAGTATGCGGTCATCTTCCATTGCAATGTCGATTAGCTCTTTCTTGTTTACATAGAGAGTTCCATTCTCAACCTTTGTTTTTTCTCCAAACTGCACATCAATGATTTTTATTTTTCCAAGTTCCAAACGCAAAACGCACACCTCCTCGTATTTTTAGGCATTTCCTAAATGTTCTAAATAGACTTGCAAAAGCTTTGTTATCTGCTTAACATTTATATGAGCAATTTATGTGCCAAAACACCCGTTTAACAAAATGTTTTTTTATTTGTTGATTTTACAGCGTTTTGAGCTCTCGCCCATGCCCTTTTCCTTTTTTCAAATTCGGAAATTGCCTGTCCACTAGGCAATTTATTTCATACCAGGTAGGCAATTTATTTCCAGGTACCTTGAAAATATGAGCGCATAATTGCTCGAGTTTTAACATATGGCTATGCTCGCAAAAAAAGAGACGCCAATCTTTTTCAAGATAAGCATCTCTTAGCTAGGAAATCCTTTTCACAATTATTTAGTTGTTGTCTTTATCAGCTACTTAAGGCCATATTCTCCGATTTTGTTAAACAGCTGCCTTCTGCTGATTTCCAACTTTCTTGCAGCTTCCGAAATGTTGTCTTCGCACATCTCGAGTACCTTTTTAATGTATCTGCTCTCCAGGTCTCTCCTTACGTCTCTAAGAGGCCTTACATTTTCCATGTGATCTTCCTCGTCCTCATCCAGACAATGCTCGAGCTCTGGCAAATACCTCTTCAAGATTACCCCGTCTTCCGACAAAACGACAAGCCTTTCAATGATATTTTTAAGTTCCCTTATGTTGCCCGGATAATCATATGAAATCAAGAAGTCCATGACTCCCTCTTCAATGCGTGATATTTTCTGGTTGAACTTGAAGCTTGCCTTTTCCAAAAAGAAATCAAGCAGCAAGGGGATATCCTCTCTCCGCTCTCTAAGGGGCGGGATTTCTATGCTGATTGTGCTGATCCTGTAAAAGAAATCTTCCCTGAAGCTTCCCTTAGAAATTTCCTTTCGCAGATTTTTATTTGTTGCGCAAATAAGTCTGAAATCCACATCGATAGGGCGATTGCTGCCTATCTTTTCTATTATCTTTGTTTCTATGGCGCGAAGAAGCTTTACCTGGGTGCTCAAGGATATCTCTCCAAGCTCGTCAAGAAATAAAGTTCCGCCATGGGCTGCTTCGAATCTCCCTTTTCTTTGCTCCACTGCGCCGGTAAAGGCACCTTTCTCATGGCCAAAAAGCTCCGATTCAAGCAGTCCATCTGAAAAGGCCTGACAGTTCACAGGTACAAAAGTCATATCCTTTCTTTGACTGCAATTATGAATGTATCTTGAAAAAACTTCTTTACCTACTCCGGACTCACCAAGCAGCAAGATGTTTATGTTGCTTTGCGCCGCCTTTTTCGCAATCTGAAGCACCTTATTGAATTTTTTATTTTTTGTTCGGAGCATGAAGTTTGAGTCTGATTCCAAATCTAGTTCATGCTCCTCCTGCTTGGATGAGCTTCCAGTCAATTTCTTTATCTCCCTCAAAAGCTCCTCAGGATCGTGACCTTTCACAAAATATGTAAAAGCTCCCTTTTGCATGGCCATTACAGCATTCTCTATTGTGCCGTATCCTGTAATTATAATGACCTCCAGCTTGTCGTGCTTTGCCTTTATTTTCTCCAGCAGCTCTATCCCGTCCATGCCTTCCATTATGAGGTCGGTAATCACAAGCTGGAAACTACCGTTATCAAGCTTCTCCAAAGCCTCCATTCCACTTGCTGCCGTTTCTGCTGCATATCCATTATCTTCAACAATCATCTGGAGCACTTCTCTGTGCTCTAGCTCGTCATCTACAATCAGTATTTTGAATGAAATGTCATTTGGCTTCATTTTATTACTCCCCTCTAAACGGCAGTTGCATTTGAAAGCAGGTTCCTTTTCCTGGTTCGCTTGAAACCCATATTTTCCCGCCGTGTTTTTGTATTTCGTTATAAACAATATAAAGTCCCAGACCTGTTCCTTTTCCCACTGGCTTTGTCGTGAAAAATGGATTGAATATGTTGCCCAAATCTTCTTTACTGATCCCTTTGCCATTGTCACAAAAGACGATTGAAATTCCGTCCTCGCTTTTCCCGCATGCAATTTTAATAATTCCGCCTTGCGGCATAGCGTCAATGGCATTAGAAATCAAGTTTATGAAAATATGCTTCATTGACTCTTCATTTGCAAAAAATGAAATGTCTTCAGGACACGAAACATCAATATGTATTTTTCTTTTCTCAATAATATTGTTTTCCAGTGCAACTATGTTATTAATAAGGGCCTTGATGTTGACTTTTTCATACTCGTTGGCGGAAATTCTAGAAAAATTAAGCAGATTGTCAATTATATTGCTCGACCTCTGCACGGAAGATTCTATTACTTCCACGGCCCTTTTCAGTTTGTGCTCATCATTCATGTTGTTTTTTATTATGTAGCAATAATTTCTGATAAGCCCCAGCGGATTTCTAATCTCATGAGCAACACCTGCAGCCAGCTGGCCAGTGGCCGCCATTTTGCTTTCGTGGAGGATTTGCTGCTCCCTTATCTTGAAATCCGTTATGTCTTTTATCATTACCAAAACGGCTGCCACATTTTTTCTTTTGTCCTCCAGCGGGAAAGTGCTCATTTGAAACATTTGGGTTTCATAACTGAATTCCTTTTGTCCCTGCTCTCCTCCCTCGAATGTGCTCTCTATCATATCCTCAACACCGGGGCCGTGGAGTACGTGCTGGAAATCAAGGCTGCTTTGACCTATTAGGTCATTTTTGTCTAGATTCAAAATGCTGCAGAAAGCCTTATTTACATTTATAATCTTATGCTGCCTGTCTACGACTGCCATAAGGTGTGTTAGTCCGTCAAATGTCGTTTGGAGTGTCTTGTTGCTTTCGTAAAGCTCCTGGGTCCTCTTGTCCACTTCCCTTTTCAACATATTGCTCCATGACCAGGAGATGTATACTATCAGACATATCAGGCTAACAAAGACAAGGGCAACAAAGGCTATCATTTGGGAGGCTTCTTCTTTATCGTAATTAACTGATGGTCCGAACCATTTTTCATTTATCTTTTCTATGGTCTTCTTTTTTTTCATATTGTAGATTCCCTTGTTGAGTATGGACAACAACTCTTTTTCACCCTTTTTGACCGCCAAAACCGCTTCTTCTTCGATGAAGGGCTTGTCGATAATTTCATATTCTTCTCTAGTGTCCATGGACTTGTGCAAATACTTTATAACAGCCTCTTCCCCCACTACTGCATCTACCTTCCCCTTTTCAAGAAGCTTTATGGCAGTCTGGGAGTCTTCGGTAAGCACGTAATTAATAGACTTGACCTTGGAATTCAAAAATTCTATGGCATAATCTCCCTTAGCAACCCCCACCGTCTTGTTTTCCAGATCAGTGTAGTTGCTAATACTCCCTTCGCCCTTTGGAAATAGTATAGTCTCCCTAAGCGTATACATCGGATCTGAAAAATCGAATACCTTTGATCTTTCTTCAGAGGGTATTAAGTCCAGGAAATCACTTTCTCCTGCTGACAGCTTGTCCAATGACTGGCTCCACCATGCAGTTGATTCGATGGTTATGACCTGCCCGACCTCGATTGACAGCGCGCTTATATAGTCGACTATCAACCCCTGAAATTGTCCTTCCGTTTCATCTATGTACCTGTGGGGAGGAGAGGTTTGATCAGATATGTATTTTATCTTACCGTGGCTTTTGAGCCATTCGTGCTCTTCCTCAGTCAGTTCACTGGGCGTTGCAAAATATTCAACTATGTTCATGTCGTAGGCCATGCTTAAATATATGTTCAAATACAAGACGCCTAGCAGCATCGCTGCAATCAAAGTGTTGATTATCCTCTTCTTCATAATATATTCTACCCTTCAGTTATCTTTATGATAATCACATTAATCTCTGCTTTTTAAATCACTGCAAATAAGGCGTTCAAGCACAATTTCTCCCTTTAGCCATAAGCCGGAATAGGAGATTGTGCCAAAACGCCACACTTGTTTGTCAATAATCAGACATACAGGTAATTTATACCACAAATAAAGCCTTCTAATCTAAAATTTATACGTATTAGAGTGTGTCCATTACAAACAAAAAAGCGCCCCTTAAGGGCGCCTGTTTCACGTAGAGTGCGAATGCCAAAATAATATTTATGTATGCTTTCCCTACTGTTTGATTGCTTCAAACATGTACGTGGCTTTGCTGGCTCCATTGGCAAGGTTCGAGTACTCCATGTCCACAATGCCGCTTAGCATTCCATCGGACTCCTGCATGGGTATTTTAACCTGCATAGGCATTGTAAATTCCGTATAGGGATCAATGTAGTGGTCCAGCTGCTTTTCAAGAGCAAAGCACAGCTTATCGCCTTCCAGGTAGCCTTCAGTCTTTATCTGCACACCACTGTAGAAATCCGCAGGATAGGCTTCTCCGTTTATAGAAGCCTCTGAAGGCACTAGTTCTACTGACAGCTTGCCGTCAGCGAGCTTTGCAATTTTCATGTCGAATCTTGACTCGAACGCACTTATGCCGGCCTCGCCGTGCTCCTCATATACCCAGTACTTGAGAACCCAGTTGCCTGCAAATCGGTCTGCCGCTTCGCTTTCCTCCGTGCTGCTCGGAGGTTGCGTTTTTGCTCCGAAGGCTGCATTCCCTTCTGTTTGAACCGTTGGCGGCTGCTCTCTGAAGAATGCCGCCCAAATGCCTGCCACAGCCAGCAGAACAACAATCAAAGATATGAATATTGCCTTCCCAAATCCGCCCTTTCTAGGCTGTTCCCCAAAGGATTCCATGAATTCCCGCTCGCTTTCAGCGTCGTCATAGTCCTGCTGCTCGACTGACGGTTTTGGCTCTTCCTGTACACTGCACTGGTCATCAATCTTGCTGCCGCAGCTTTCGCAAAACTTGCTGTCAGGTGACAATGGACTTCCACATTGCGCACAAAATTTACTCATATGCTATCCTCCTTCACTTTATTTTTATACATTATACAAAAAGCGCCCACAAGGAGCGCTGTATTTATAAAAAAATATTAAGCTTATACTTAATGAACCTGAATTCAGCAAACATAACATTTATAGCCGGAAGCAATTCCTTATTGTCCATATCATCGCCTCCCGCCATTACATAGTACTTAAATTATAACACAAATGCTTGTTAAGTGCCCTAATCAAATAGCTCTAGGCATCTACATTATTCCAGTGCAGTCTCTGGCTGGCTTAAAGGCACCTGCTTTCCCTTTCGCCAGCGGTAGAATGACATTATTATCACGCCGAAGGCAAAGCATACGGCAATTAGGCTGACGAAGAAGCCAAAACCGAATATGAGTATCTTGCTCAATAGAATCAAAGCAAGCAATGCAACAGCGAATCCAAGAAACTGATATCCCCTGACATTCCAGTTGAAGCGTTCAGCCATCAAGCGACCTATCGCGTCGCCGGCTATGACCTTCGCCAATATAAGCACTGCAAAATATGCAGACATCAGTATGAACGACAGCGGCATGCCTATCATAGTAATCATAAGCAGCAACGCTGCAACAGGAACTGCTACTGCAGCCAGGAAACCTATCCCAATGCTGGCCCAAGGAGCCTCCCTCCCTACCCTGCCAAGACTTGAAAGCATATTTGGAAAAAGCAAATACGCGGCCCCCCAAATCAGCAATCCTGCCGCAAACTGGCCAAAGGTTCCAAACCAACTAAAATACTTGGTCTTCATCTCAGGCACCGGGCTAGGCTTTGGAGTCAGCTGCTCAATTTCCCCGGTTTTTGCATCCGGAGAAATCTGAGCCTTGTTAGAAGATGTATAGGTAACTTTTCCGCCAATTGTTCCTGAAGGTCCTACCACAAGATTTTGAACATCCCAGATAGTTACATCACCCACTATGGGAGCATTCAAATACATCTGGTTTGCAGCGCCCATAACCTCTCCCGCTACAGCACCCAGGATTTCAACAGTATTTCCGAATATGACGACGTCTCGCCCGATATTCGCTTTATCCTTTAGATACATGGTATTGCCGGCTCCAGTGACGCTTCCTTCTACAGGCCCATACAGGTTAAGGGTGTTGCAAGCTACGCGGACGTCCCCTTTGACGCTTCCGTTTATGCTGGCCGTGTTAACGGCTGCAATGACATCACCCGCGACCAAACCGTTTATTACTACCGACTGTCCCGCCACGAATACGTCTCCGCTTACATTTGCATCAACAGTAATGTTGTTTCCTGTCACAAACAGAGGCCCTTTGATATCACCGGCAGGCACATATACAGAATCTCCATTCCTGACCTCAAGTGCCGATGCAATGCAGACAGGAATCAGACACATTATAAGAGCTGCTACAAGTACATAGCGCCCCCATTTTTTACTTCGCATAAGAAGCCCTCCTTCACATTATTGGCTAACGTACAGTTTTATTGATTTTTACAAATTTGTATACCTATTAATATAAGTTCCCTTTTAGTTTGCTTATGTAACTATGTGAACAATAAAAAATCCCCCGGGAATATATTCTAGGGAGATTTTTGTATTTGACCTTTTTATCTCTGTTCCCTCGTCCAGTATCTGCTTCCGTCAGCACTCCTGTCCATGAAGCCGTAGTCTATAAGGTACCTTCTTATCATGACATAATCGTGGTATACCTTCTCTAGTATGCCATTGATATCCTTCTCCGAGTATTCTGTCCCCGGCTTGAATTTTGCTGCAATCTCAGTCAATATTATAACCTTTCTTTTCTCCTTGCCAGGAAAATTGATAAGCATACCGCTGCCGTCAAAATACTTGGTAAGGACTTCCTTTCTTTCCTTTTCAGTTATTCCGAATTTTTCATCAAGGACAGAAGACCCCTTGTGGACTGTCATCTGCTCATCGGGAGCTCCCTGGACGCTTCTTGAGCCAAGCAGCTCCATTATTGCAAGAAACACCTTTGCCTGCTTCTCCCTCTCCCTGAGTTTGAACCTGTAGTTTCTCACTGTGGATTCTGTGAGCGTCAAGCTCCTTGCTGTTTCACGGTCCGACATCCCCTTGAAAAAACACTCAAGCACCTGTGTCTGGCTTTCAGTCAGCCCCGTATGCTTCTTGTTGAAATTCATGAGATAGCTGAACATGCCTCCATGGTCGTCCTGAATGTGAAGCTGCATTCTCTTTTCCGGAGTGACAAATTTTTCACCCATTTGGTATATAAGCCCCTCTTCATAAACCTCTCCGCAGACAAGGCACACATATGCTTCCTTTTCTCTGTCATGCACATAGCCCCGTTTCATGTCATCTATGGATGAATTCCAAAACAAAAGATTTATATCCATAAAATCACCTCCTGAATTCAGAATATCATTTCTGCTGAATTTTGTAAACGTTTTTATTTTTTGTTTTCTATTTAATAAACAAATCGTAATTAAGTTTGTTTATATACCAAAAAAAACGCAGACCAAATATAATCATCTTCAGTCCGCATTTTGCTACATAAATCATATATGTATGAGCTTTTCTATTTCAAATATCTCAATCTTTCAATGTCCTCAGCCGTTCTGGCAGTCAAATGTTCCACCAAATTTATAGCTTCGCCAATTTCCGTTATATTAACCCTTATTGAAGCCATCTCATTAGTTATTTTTTTAATTTCATCAGAAACATTTTTGCTTTCTATATTTGAATCAGGCTTATCTTCAATCATCTTAAAAATACGATCATATTCAGCATGAATTTTCTCAATGTTTTCTATGGTGCTTAACAAAGGTGCTAATTTCTCATCCAGCTTTTCATCCAGCTTTTCATCTAATTTTTTGTCCAATATTTTGAATATTTCACTCACCATCTTCATTATTTCATTTTCCACACGGTTTCCTCCTTTTTCATCTTAACATTAAATATCGCACATGAAGTAATATACCCAAATTCAAAAAATATATTTATATATATGATTTAATACAAAATTAATAAACATAAAGCAAGATAGTCCGCTCCTCATAGTCCGGACTCTCTTGCTTTACGTTTATTAATTCTATATATGTATTATTTCGAACGGCAGCTTTAACAATTCCCGAATTTCATGCAGTTCCCATCGGATTTTATATTACAAATTTATAATTCAGGTTATGTTAATATAATAACTATCTCTCCCTGAAAATTCAAGTACCTACATCAAATTAAATTTATTTTTTTCTCTTTTGGCCTTTATAATCTTCATAAGGTCATCAAAGCTCTTTGTATTGATCACATCAGTGGCTTCAAGCCATCCCCTTCTGCCCTGCTTTATTCCAAGCCTCATCAGGTTCAGCTCGCCCGTGCCGTGAGCGTCCGTCGATACAGCCAGCATTACTCCCAGCTCCTTTGCCATTTTACAGTGCATTTCATTGAGGTCCAACCTGTCAGGCTGCAAATTGAGCTCCATTACGCAACCTAAATCCCTTGCCGCCTTCATCAGTCGCTCCATGTCAAGCTCGTAAGGCGCACGGTGGTCAATCAGCCTTCCCGTCGGATGTGCCAGTATGGTGAAGTAGGGATTGTCAATTGCCCTTATTATCCTATCTGTCTGCTCGGCTTTTGAGAGATTGAACTTGTGGTGGACTGCACACACGACCATGTCAAGACGACTAAGCACGCTGTCAGGAAGGTCGAGAGTCCCGTCCTCGAGTATGTCCACCTCTATGCTCTTTAGCACCCTTATGCCCTTTAGGCTTTCGTTGAGGCTGTCTATCTGCTCTATCTGTTCCTCAAGCCTCTTTTGCGTTAGGCCCCTTGCTATCCTCAATCTTCTGGAATGATCGGTTATAGCTATATATTCGTAGCCCCGCTCCCTTGCTGCCAGTGCCATTTCCTCTATCGTGGCTCTCCCGTCTGAAGCCTTTGAGTGCATGTGCAGGTCTCCCCTAATATCCTCAAGGCTTATAAGCTTCGGTAGCTTGCCCTTTTGCGCAGCCTCAATCTCGCCCATGTTTTCCCTAAGCTCGGGCGGTATGAACTGCAGCTCCAGGAGAGAAAATACTTCCTCCTCCTTCTCGCCTCCTACTCTGTCATTTCCCCTGAATATGCCGTACTCGCTTATCTTGAGTCCCTTCTTAATAGCAAGCTGCCTCATGGCGACATTGTGTTCCTTTGAGCCTGTGAAATGATGCAGCGCGGCGCCGGCGGATATCTGGGGAATAGCTCTCACATCCACCTGTAATCCAAGCCTCAACACTGCGCTTGAGAGCGTATCTCCTTTTTCGAGCACCTGCTCGACATCCTCATAGCCTGTGAACCTTTCCATGACATCTGAAACACCATCATGCACCACGAGTATGTCTATGTCTCCCACAGTCTCCTTGCCTCTTCGAAAGCTCCCGGCTATCTCGACCGATTTAACTCCTTTGCTTTTTTTGAGGTGGTCAATAAGCGGCATTACTATGACTTCGGCTGTTGAGAGCTTTATTCTCGGCTTTGCGTCTTTCTTGAGCCCCATGGCTTCAATCTCTTCGATTATCATCCTTTCAGTCTTTACATCAAAGCCCCTTATTTGGCTGACTCTGCCTTCCCTGGCCGCCTCCTCGAGTTCGCTGAGATTTTTTATACCAAGCTTCTCATAAAGCTCCCTGACCTTCACAAATCCTATTCCTCTTAGCTTGAGTATCTCAAGCAGGCCCTCCGGGAACTTCTCCTTGATTTCTTCGAACTGGTGCAGCTTGCCTGTGTCTACAATCTCGGCGAGCTTTTGCGACAGTTCCTTTCCTATGCCTGGAAGCTGGGTAAGATCCTCTTCCTGCTCTACCATTTCATGTATGCTGCGAGGCAGGCTTGCCAAACTGTAAGAGGCGTTCCTGTAGGCCCTTATCTTGTATCTGTTGGCTCCATCAATCTCAAGCATGTCAGCATAGTCGCTGAGCAGCTTTGAAATATATGCGTTGTTTACAGCCATTGCCTCACCTCCATATGTCGTGACTGCTAACCTATTCTTATACATCTCATTGACATGGATGAGTGCTGAAGCCCCGTGTAAATGAATTCCAGCCTGTCGCCTTCTTCCTGCATCCCTGCAATATAGAGCAGCGGCAGATAATGGTCTCTTGTAGGCACTGCAAGCTTTGCTGAATCGCCGGCATTCTTGTAGTCTATAAGAGCTCTGTGGTCATTGTTCTCCAGCGCCTTAGCAATATATGAATCAAAATCAATAGTCCAGGCAAAAGGGGCGGCATCCATTTCACGGTTCATCTTCCAAAGATTGTGGACTATGTTTCCGCTTCCAATAACGAGTATCCCCCTATCCCTAAGTCCGCGCAGCTTTTTGCCCATGTTGTAATGGTATTCCTCATCCCTGCCCATGTCCAAGCTCATCTCCACAACCGGAATGTCGGCATCCGGATACATGTGCACAAGCACAGCCCAGGCGGCGTGATCCATGCCCCACTTGTCGTTGCATGTGACTCCCTCTTCCCTCAGCTCCTCTTCTATGCGAGCGACAAAGCTCTCTGCTCCTGATGGGCTGTATTTGACCTGGTAGAGCTCGTCTGGGAATCCGTAGAAGTCATAAATCTGCCTGGGCCTGTCAGCGCAGGTTATGTGGGTGCCCTGAGCCATCCAGTGCGCAGAGACTACAAGTATCGCCTCTGGCCTGGGGATTGAATCTGCAGCCCTCTTAAGCGCCGCTGTATAAGAATTGTCCATTATCGCATTCATAGGATTCCCATGGCCTATGAAAAGCGCGGGCATTTTTGAACTCATGAAAAAGCCTCCTTTTGGGGTTAATCCTGTCCTGGTTCATTGTCTGTGTGCATTATCTTATTTTGTAGTCTCACCAACTACTGTTATATTAATATACCCTCTGTAAAAGTACATAAAAACATTCCTTCCGAAGTAATTTTGAGCAAACATATCACCCGCATTGTTCAAAAAATAAAAAAAGCCTGCACCACAACTATGTCCCAGCAGACTTCTCCCCTACAGCCTTCCTTTTACAGTTCCCTTTCAAGTATCGGCAATGCTATTCCCACGAGTGCCAGCATAGGCACAATAAACCATGCCATTTTTAGTGCAACCCGCAAGACCACCTCTGTTGCCGTCATGACTTTACTCCCCCTAACTTGGACATATATTTACTATATATCATATCTATATACGCGAAATTTCAGACATAACTGTCCCCCAAATGCTGTTTTATGAAATATTTTGTGTAAATCACCCTTCCAAGGGTATAATTCAATATTTAAACGCAAAAAGCACCTGATGCGAATATTTCCCCCGCACAGATGCTTTTTTAACTTCATACTCTTGCACATTAACCCTATGCATATTCCAAATTCAAATTGCACTTCTATCTTATATAGCTTACCGTTCCCTTTCTTCTCGAAGGAGCCTTTGTCGGCCTAGACTTCTTGTAGCCTACTGCCACTGCGTAGTAAGGCCTATATCCCTCTGGTATCCCGAGCTTCTTCTTGTACGCTTCCTTTTTGCTGCTCTCGAACAGGAATGTCACTATCCCGTTCCAGCAAGTGCCTATGTCTATAGCCTCTGCTGCCAGGAGCATGTTCTGTGTTGCCGCCGCGCAGTCGATTTGGGGCATCATCGACGCCTCTTCGCCCGAAACCACTATGAGAGTAGGCGCTCCGTAGAATATGTCAAGCTCCGGATTTTTGACCATCTTAAGTATCACTTCATCCAGATTGAATTCCTGTGCAGCTTCTTTTGACTGTGCGCTAAGCTCCTCTATGAGCTCTCTTTTTTGGACAACCGTGAAATGCCACGACTGATCGTTATGCGCGCTAGGAGCGTATATCCCAGCCTCGAGTATAAGCTCCAGCTCTTCCTCGTGTATTTGTTCCTCCATGAATCTTCTTATGGATCTTCTTGACTTTATGACATCTATGACTTTATTTTCCATAATAATCACTCCCTTTATCCTTATATGCTATTTTTGAGCTGTTCTTTCTCTACTTTTAAAGGATATCCAAAACAGCCCTGTGCTAATCACCCTCTGGCTCCGTATCCAATATACATGGCCTTCCATCGAAACCGAATATTATAACTATTACCTGTATGAAAAGGGACGCCAGAGCCGCAATAATGAAGAAATAGTAGGCCTTGAGCCCGTCAGCTCCGAATTTGGTTAAAAACGCGCCGAATAAAGCGATTGCTGATCCAAGCGACATGCATGCCGCAGCCCAATAGTGCCTTCTTGATATGTAGCAAGCCGCCCAGAAACCCAGGGCGATTGCGCATATTATGAATATGCTTCCGTATGTAGATACCCTGTCTCCCGTGAAAAAAGACTCGGACAATACCATGTTCCTGTATTCCAAAAAATTTTCTACGCCTGTCTTCCTAGATGAATAGTATTCAAGCGCCCATGCACCTCCAAATAGCAGACCCTGCAGCAAAAATGCATAAAATGCAAACAGCTTCTTCATCCCTTACCTCCTCGTATACTATGATTAACGGCGAATTTCCAAATGAATAATGGACATCGCCAATTGTACCTTGATAACTGAATATTTATTTAACCCTTTTCCGTTATAAATATAGACCTACAACCAAGCTTGT
>Ga0302237_1001270_pt1 | contig 18481 bp, 16 predicted proteins | sample AAG_UR_Ala_MG_FD_193530 | JGI IMG/M metagenome (GOLD analysis project Ga0302237, IMG submission 193530) | Enriched activated sludge microbial communities from anaerobic digester in WTTP, New Holstein, Wisconsin, United States - AAG_UR_Ala | ecosystem: Engineered > Bioreactor > Anaerobic >... | reverse complement strand
AAGAAGGTGATCCTTTAGCCGATATGAATATTGGCCAGAATTTCTACAAAGAAAAAATAGCCAAATTATTTCCACTTCGTTATGGAAATTATGGTGTTGATTATGTTGCACTCGTAAAATATACTTTGTTTGAACCTGAAACAACAGTTGAAGAATCAAAAGATTATATGGGTCGCACTATGTATACGATCAAATGCGATCCCAAAGAAGCAGAGCCATTTTATAATTATTTGGCATCGCTTGTTACTCATCAAAAATCAAATGTTCATTCAACAAAACAAATAGGGAAGAGAGGGCGAACTGAGGCGTTAGTTATCATAATGGATGACGTTCAAAAACCTGCACCCCTTGATGAAAAATTTACAGAAGAAAGTGATCCATTAAAAGATATGGGAATTGGCGCAAAATTTGTTTATTATCGTCTTTATAAATCAGATGCAAAATTTTACACAATGTATATATCGGGCGACACATACCCCATCAAAGAAATTCTTAAACGATATAATTTTAAATGGAGTGATCATGATTATGCTTGGAAATCAAGATTTTCTATTCCAAAGGAATTATGGGAAAAAACCGCTCCTGCTATGTTTCAAGAAATAGAAAAAGTAGGAGGCCACGTAGTTCAGCCTAAAGGGAAATTATCAAAATTTGATATTGATATGGAAAGATCCTTCTTTATTCCGGGCTATGATAAATGGGAATATCCATTTATTCCTGATGGAAACGGAGCAAAAGTTTACATTAAACAATGGCATCATCATGCTCCAGTTGTAGGCGCAGCAGGAAAAGGAACTTATTACGCTCGAGCATTATTAAGATATGAAGGATTTAATTTCAATCACGGAAGTCATATGTGGGAAAAAGTTTATAATCGTGAAGAAATAGATGATATGCTAAAATATCTTAAAGATCGCGGATATAATGTAATTGATGCAAGAAAAGTGCAAGAATCTTTAAATGAGAAATTTACACAAGAAGCTGATCCAATAGCAACTATGGGTATTGGTGGATTTAAGTTTGGAGATGAATTAAGAATGTTATTGAATAAATTTAATCCTGAGAAAAAAGTTATCCCTTTTGGAAAATTATTAAAATCAAAAGCCGTTCAATATTACTGGAAAAAACGATTAGAAGATTGGTTCGTTGGAAATAGTGCCACTGGAATATTTGCAAAAGGAAATGAATATAGTTATGGAGCATTTCAAAAATACACAACCGGAAAAATTGTTAGAGTTGAAATATTTCCTGATTGGGGAGCTGACGAATATGATATAGATTTTCTAAATTTTGCTTTAATTGAATATAAAAAAGGCGCGTGGTTTAATGATATAAAAGACGCTGAACGATGGGTTAATGCAGATGAAATTTGGTGGTATTATCTTCCAAAAGAAATTCATAACGCAAAATTGCCTATGGATGAAAAAATATTTGTAAGTGTGGTAAATGAGAAATTTACAGAAAAATCTGATCCTATCAAAGATATGGGTATAGGCGACATAGATATAATGGGCGAGATACAAAAAATGTATACTGATAAAGAAAATAAATATGGAACGGTATTTAAGAAGACCTTTAAAAAAATAGAGGAATTTTTATCCGAATTTTTAGATAGAGAAATAGAAGGAAATTTTAAAAAAGGATTTTTTGAAGAATTTGGGCATTATAGATTTATACCTGTCAAATTCACAACATTTTTTGGTGCTAGTAGAGTTCAATTTATAGATAAGTTTAAAACTACATATGAGTTAATTCCAGGAGAAAGATACAAAACCTCTGCGTTATCAGAAAAATTTGTTGAAGATGGCGATCCAATACATCAAATGGGTATTGGAATAGAAAATGTACGTGAATTTGATACGTTAGAAGAAGCTGCAAAAACTTTTGTAGATAACATAAATGTATTAAGTCACGGAGCTTTTAAATCTAAAGAAGACTTGAGACAATATATAAAAGATTGGGAACAAGGTGTTGCAGTATCAGGAAGAAGCTTATTAAAAACATGTAAAGATTACATGGATGGTCATGGAAAATATCCCTACTTATACATTAAAGATATGAATGAGTTATATGGTGATGGTAAAGTGGGAATTCAAAAACTTCAAATATTAAAGAATTTTAAAGACGCAGTTGTTGATGCTGCTAAAACAAGATTGATTAGAGAAAAATTAACAAATCTTTAACTCCAAAATTAAAACTTTTTTTCAGCGATCCATATAAAACTTGAGTCTAAAGTCCTCGGAATATGTCTTGATTCGTGACTTTATTTTAAAAATTCTCTTTTTTTCTCAAAGTCTCTAGCGCCCAATATGCATCAACCAAATCATCTAAGTGAATTATCCAATTCTTGGATTTCGGAGTCTGGAATTTCTCAGGAAATTCGAATAGCTTCATACGGAACTTGCAATGAGCGGGTCCAGCTTCAATGAATTTGTTTATCATATCAGCTTTTGTCATTCCCTTCTTTGCACATTCAGCAACAGATTTAATCGTGATAGGCGAATACGTGAACATGTTACTTAATGGAACAAGTTCGGATAACTTATCCATAAGCATATACTTATAACCACCTAATTGTATACCCACGTCACCAGACGATCCATAGGATAACCCCTCGAATGCGATTAATGTATTCCTATTAAGGTAAGGCTTAAGTGAATCTCGAATCAAATTTGCCAAGTAAACTGCATTCTCAACTTGATAACGCATTTGTTTATGAAGGTCATCGCCTTTTATTTTGTCATCAGTACGTTGTAATACTTGAATGTCTGATTCGACATAAGTTTTTATTATTTTTTCTGGAATTCTATACGGCCAACTCATAAAAGTGTATTTATCATTATAGAAAATACACGCAGCTGGTTTGTTTATAGAAAAATCCACACCAATTAAGGTTCTTGTGAAACTTTTAGTAATTTTATTCATATTATATTTTTAATATATATTCACTTAAAATGACTTATAATTTATGAAATGTTTAGAATGTAATCTTGAATTTACAGCAAAAAATGCGTTAAATAGACATATTAAAAAACATCATGGATGTGAAGAATATTATGTTAAATATTTTAAAAAAGAAGGTGAAGGTTTTTGTAAAATTTGTAATAAACCAACAAAATTTGTTCATATAGATAATGGATATGCGAACTGTTGTTCAAAAGAATGTTCAATAAAATATACGTATGAACAAACTAAAAAAGGAAATATGAAAAAATATCATGTTGAAAATCCTTATCAACGTAAAGATGTAAAGAAAAAAATTAAACAAAAAAACATTAAGAATTTTGGGGTTGGTATGCCATTACAAAATAAAGAAATAAAAGAAAAAGCATATAAAACAATGGAAGAAAATTATGGAGCAAAAACTACATTACAATCGCCAAGTTTAATAGATAAAGTTAAAAAAACCAAAAAGAAAAAATATAATAATGAATACTATACTAATAAAGAAAAACAAAAAACTACAAAAAAGAAAAAATATGGTGATGAAAATTATAATAATAGAGAAAAAAGCAAAAAAACTATGAAAAGAAAATATGGATACGAACATGCTTTACAAAATATAAATTCTAGAAATAGATTTAAAAAAACATGTAAAGAAAAATATGGAGTTGAATATCCTATGCAAAATAAAAATTCTTTTGAAAAACAGCAACAGTCTGGATTTAATGCTAAAAAATTTAAAAATACAAATATTTATTATAGAGGGCAATATGAATTTGATTTTTTAGATAAATATTACGATTTATTTTCCGATATGAATAACGCGTCAAGAATTAAATATATTTTTGAAAATAAAGTGCGTTATTATTTTCCTGATTTTTATATTCCATCTTTAAATTTAATCGTCGAGATTAAAAATTCATATCTTGCAAAAAAAGATAAAGAAAAAATTGAAGCAAAAGAAAAAGCCACTATTTCTAATGGCTTTCGTTATATTATGATTATTGATAAAGATTATTCTAATTTTTTAATTAAAGTGTAAACTATTATTCAGTTGTTTTTCCGTTAAAGTCTTCACCCATATCTACGATAGGATCTGATTCTTCGGTGAATTTTTCGTATATTAATCTTACCCTCATTCTGCTCCAAATAACTTATTTAATTCTTCTTGAATTTCTTGAATAACATCTATTCTTGTCCAAGCGTCTTTATCTTCATCATCAGTTTCGACAACTCTGGTATAGTTTTCATCAAACATATTACGAAGGTATTGGCGAAGATCGGCAATTTTTCTTGGGTATTCACCTATACCGAGATCTACAACAGGATCTGATTTCTCTTGAAATTTCTCGTTGATGAATTGTGCTCTCATTAATATTGGTCTCCTTCTGGATCATTTTCTATTAACCATTCTTCGTCAAGATCTTGGAATAAATCCAATACAGCTCTATATTCAATGTCATAAATAGGAACATCATCGCTCATTCCTTGAACAAGTATGTTAAAATTTTCACCAGCTTCTTCTATGTATGCTCTAATACCATTATCATTTTCTGCCCAGAATCCATCATCGCCTTCATCTAATTCATCAACATCATATCCTACATTGGAAAAAGTTTGATGTAATTTTTCTAAAGGAGATAATTCATTTTCATTTAATGATTCTCTAACTAGTTTTTTCATATCTTATATTTTTTTATTCTGTTGTTTTTCCGCTAAATTCTTGATCATTCTCTTCAGCCTCTTCTTTAGTATTAAATTCTACTTTATCAGGATGATGAGGTGGGCCATAAATTGTATATAACTGCAATATTTTATTTCCCGTATTTATGATGTTATGCTTTGAGCCGGCCGGAACTATAATTCCAGTTCCATCACTTACACTGTATTCACTTTGATTTATGATAACTTTTCCATTTCCGGCTTCAAATCTAAAAAATTGATCATTTTCGGAATGAACTTCTTCACCGATTTCTTCACCAGGTTTTAATGCCATAAGAACTAATTGAAGATTGTGCCCAGTATAAAGAACTTTTCGAAACTTATCATTATCGAGAGTATCTTGTTCTATATTAGTATTAAATCCTTTTTTATTTGAAATAGATTTAACTTCTTCATCTTCGTATAAACGTTCTTTAACTAATCTTTTCATATTGAATAAATTATTTTCCTAATGCAACACCCATTGCTGTAGTTACTAATCTACTTGTAAGAAGTTTTCCGAGAGGGCCGTCTTCTTTAATTCCAAGAACTGAACAAATTGCCTTTCCAATTGCTGGGCCGGCAAGTAATCCTAAACCACTGCCAACGATAGCACCAAAAACACCTTCATCTATTTGTTCACCCGCCTTTAGTTTTTCAACTAAAGTTTCATAAGCTTTTTCGGCTTCCATTATTTGTTCGGGAGTCATTCCTTTAACTTGTTCTGCTTCAAAGATTCTTGATCCTTGAGAGTACTTTAAATCGTAATAAGTTGGAAATTCTTTCATTTTATTTTCTTATAATTTTAAATCTTTTTCCTAATTGTGTTGGTGTTGCTACTATTCTATTATAACCATTTCCGTGTTTTACATTCATTGCTATAATTTCAACTTTTCCATCGTCTCTTAATTGTGCATTTCTTAATAGTCTATATTTTTCTCCAGGTTCAAATAAATTTCCCAACCAATTTTGTCTGGGTGTGTTATATAAAGTTTCACCTTTATGAACCGGTTCTTTTGACCAAGAAGGATGCCATACTTGAGATGTTTGAACAAATTTTATACATTCAATAATATCTCCTTGTCTAAGAGTTGCAAAACTTCCAATACCCATATCAACTATAGGATCAGATTTCTCTGTAAATTTTTCATTTAATATGTCATTTACAAATTTTGCTTTCATCTCATCATTCTTTTCATTGCTTTATCACTGTGTATATCCATCCATGTGAATTTTCTGGATGCGATATCCTGTTCAATATATTTATCTATCTTTTTATAATCTTTATTCTCAAAATACGTTATAGGTATCGTATTAATTATATCATATAATGTAAATGAAATAAATCTATCTATTTCGTTGTCAGATATTCCGGAAATGTATTTTTTAATTAAGTAAGTAGCTGCATCCTTATTTAATTTATATTCGAATCCCTCTCCATCTTCAGCATCTGGAGTAATATCATAGATTAAATGGGAGCCTATTCCCATATCTTTTATAGGATCAGATTTATCAGAAAATTTCTCGTTTATGAATTTTGCTCTCATAGTTCATTGTCTTGGCCTCCAGAACCTTGAGGTGTTCCTGCTGTGTAAACTTTGTTATTCAATCTACGAATAATTCGATATCTATTGTATGTCATATTCATTGTAAATGTATTGAAATCTGATACAACAGTCGCATAACTTACGTTAAACTGAGACATATTAGTAGGAACAATTTGTTTGAATTCAAATGCCATTAATTCAAAACCATGATGATCAAGAAAACTAACATACATTGAAGGCCAAAACGGAGTGGTTTGTGAATATAATTGAAATAACTCGATTTGATCAAATAACATCCAATAGGTTATGAATCCCTCAGTTAATTTAAAAGTAACAGTTAAGTTTTTATCAAGTATTGGTTCAAGTTCTTTACCACCACGATATCTAATTTGAAATTGTGTTTGTGGTTGAGTTACAGGATTTAAAACAACTTCTGGAAATGTAACACTTTGAACTGTAGCGTTAAAAAAATCTTCAAGTGATTGATATTGTAACTTTAATCTTTTCACAACAGGAGTCCATCGTTCTCTTACTTCAGGATAAAAGAAATCTTTGGGAAACCAAATTACAAACATATTAAGCTTAGCATTGAGTATGCTCATAGACAATAATTTATGTTAATATACAAAACTTTTATAACTCGACGCATATAATATACATCTAATCTATTTTATATATTCATGAAAATACCTAAGAAAAATCAGGACAACAAATTTATATGTGAAGAATGTGGTTCAGAGTATGATCGATTTTGTGATTTATCTCGACACATAGGAATAATGCATAATCACAAAGAATATTACGACAAATATCTAAAGGAAGAAAATGAAGATATTTGCCCAATATGTAAAAATAAAAATACTTATTTAAACCGATGGGATAGAGGCTACAAAAAAACGTGTTCAAAAAGATGTGCAAATATACTTCGGAAAAAATCAGGAGAAAAAACAAATCTTGAAAAATATGGTGTTAAAGCTCCCGCACAAGTAAAACACATTCGTAAAAAAACAAATGAAACAATGATTAAAAAATATGGAAATAATTGTCCTATGCAAAACCCTCATATACAACAAAAAATAAAAGAAAATAATGTTAAAAAATTAGGTGTTGAATATCCTTTCCAAAGTGATGCAATTCAACAAAAAGTTATAAATAAATTTTCTCAATACAGAAGATTTAAAAACACTAACGTATATTACAATACGAGCTATGAATTAGATTTTCTCGAAAAATATTATGATAAATTTTTAGATATTCAGAGAGGCCCAACTATTAAATACAAGTATAAAAGAAAACAAACATATTATTTGCCTGATTTTTTTATTCCATCATTAAATCTCATAATAGAAATAAAAAATTCATATCTTGCAAAACGAGATAAAACCAAAATTCTAGCAAAGAAAAAAGCCACTATTAATAATGGCTTTAACTATATTATGATAACTAATAAAAGATACAATAGATTTAATAAATTATGTTGCTTTTAATGTTGCTAATTCATCGGTTAATTTTTGAACTTCAGCTTGTAATTCTGCGTTTTTAGCCTGTAGATCCGTTACAGTATACATATTTTGATATTGTGTAATTACTGCTTCTTCATTTGAGATATCGTAAAATGTTCCTTCATAAAAAGTGTAAGATGTTCCATTTGGATTTTTAACTATGATTGAGTAATTATTGTTTGTTTGTTTTTTCAACGTAGTTAATTGATCTTCAGTTAATTTGAACTCAATCTCACCGATTGTTGTATTCATATTTGTTGAATATGTTGGGCCAACTTCGATTTTATTGTTATCATCGAGTTTAAATTGAATAGCGTAGTTAAACGCTCCTGATAAATCAACGTTAACTCTATCACCATTTACATCAATTTTCTCAAATTTGAATTTATAAACCGAGTCAAATGATTTTAAGAATAATGGTCCAGTTCCTTGAGGGAATATTTCATTAGCATAATTCATAACGACTGTAGTTGTATCATAGAACACTTTAACGTATTTTACTTTTTCGTTACCGCTGCCCGATTTAATATTAGGAACTTCAGCCTCAACTCGATTGAATACTTTGTAAGGTATCAAATTTTCAACTGTCAATCGTGTAAACCAAAGTCCATATTTCTTTGGATCCTGTGAAGCAAATGATGCTTTTCGAATAATTTGAGTTCCATCCATTCTATTTGTTAAACGGCATGTATATTGAATTGTATATGAAACATCAATATCGGAGTTTTGAAGAATTGGACGGAAGAAATTAGGTTGCGAGAATTGACCATCCTGTGTAAATGAGAATTTTTGAGTCAATATTGAAGTACCGCCCCCAAGTTGTTCGTAAACAGAAATTTCGTGAATGATAACCCATTTTCTTGCTCCAGTTCCATAAGTATCAGTAAATTCTTGATAATTGTCATTAGGATTATTTGAAGTATAAAGTTTTATTCTTCCACTTTCGATATCGCCAATCCAATCACCGATTATATCTTCGTTCCATGTTGCATAATATTCAATATAATCTCCATTTGTTGATTCTGCAATAAAACAATTGAAACTGTCGGCAACACTTGTAACAGGAAGTTGAACATTAATTTGTTCATCTAATATAAAGTTGTAATTTCTTCCGGGTTCAGTAACAATTTCGTTTATACCGCTATATGTGATATAAACATCACTTAATTCAATAATATCAAGTGTTTGACCTAAATTTGTAAGTGTATCTCCTCCTAATTCTTGAACAGATGGAATTTGAAATTCAACGTATTTATCATAAAATCTATTACCTAAAAATAAAGTGTTAGGAGAAAATTTAACTACATTGTTTCCAAACGTTTCTGGTTGTTTTGCGTATGTAAAGTTTGCTAAATCTACTAAATATCCAGATACATCTTCTGCTCTTATTTGGAGTAAAAATCCAGCAATATCATCAAAATTATATCCCGATACCATGTGAACTTTTATCTTATCATAAGGATATGTACTATCAGTAATAGCTGTTGAAGAATCCCAAAACGTAGGATATGTAGTAGCATAATTAGATGCATCTAAAAACCAACTCGTTCTTTCAACGTTCGTTGGCATTGAAGTTAAGGGTAATATGTTATTCGTTCCACCTAATGCTCCATAACCTTCAAAAAATTCTTTAGTTCCTAAAAGTGTTGTAACAACTTTAGGAGTAGTTAATGTAGTTTGAACTGCATCTCGATTAAATTCATATTCAAGAAGAAGAAAATCATTAAGTTGAACGTATTTTGATATATTTGTCATTACTTTTCTTTATTTTATTCTTGATTCACCCATATTTTAGTCATTTGCATTCTTTTTCCAGTAACAGGATCTTTTTTAATTTCGGGTACATCGTATACATAATACTTACCCTCGGGATAATACGGTTTTAATTGAGATATCACTGTATCGGGTAATTTTTCAGATATAGTATTTCCCTTAGGATAATAACCAACCAAAACAAATTCTCCCTCTGGAAAAAGAGTTACATTTCTTTTTTCTTCTGGCAATAACGATTTAATCAATTCTGTTAATTCTTCCATCATAATTTAAAATCTATATATTGTGTAATGTAATCCTCCGCCTAAAACTAACCCATATTTTCCGGTTGTTACATTGAATCCCATTGTAACTTGGGGTCCTACACCAAATCCTTGAAACCAATGTTTTTTCTTTAGCAAGCTTTTAATGTATGCATTATCATTAGGATCTATCATAACTCCTTCCATTGATTTAACCGTGAACCCCGGATAGGCACTTGTAACAAATACTCTTAATTTTCCTTTTACTACCTCTTGACCCCAAGTAAGATCAATTTGAGTTAATCGATTAAGTAATTCTGTATCCATGTGAGCCAATTCCAAAGGATCTTTATTTGTCACTTTTATGTATGTTCTTCCTTTAAATACGTCAAAATTTGTTGAATCATATTTGAAAGGAAGAGTCCACCCAGCTATATAAGTATTTTCATCTATCTGTAAAAGTTTTTCAATAACTTTATTTTTTTCGTCAAGAGCGTTCGCTAATTGAGCTGAATCTTGTTTTAATTGCATTATTACTCGATTAAGGAAAACAACTTCTCCATCTTGTGCCTTAACTCTTCTCCACAAATCTTCATTAAGTTCTTTAAGATCTTTCACAGAAGCCACATAAGCAGTAATTGATACCTCTAGCTCTCCATTTTTCTTTCTTTCAAACTTAAGAGAATCTCTCATAGCGATATCATTTTGTTCACTGATATCTCTTTGTCTTTTTAGTTCTTCGATTCTTGAACATTGCCAAGCAGAAAACATGATCAATCCAACTATAATAAGTATAGTGAAAACTCTACTTTTTATGAAAGTCCATATTTTCTTCCAATCGATTTTTTTAGTTTCTTCGGGCATAATTTATTTTATTTTAATTACATCGAAGGTATAGTAAATCCCCATGATGTACCATTATTTATAACATTAATAGGTGTACCACTTACGTAAGTTACATATACATAAAAATACACGTGAATGTACCAATCATCTTCACATGGAAAAACATCCATACTTTCCTGTGCATACAAATTAGTGCCTGGCATATTTACTCTAAGAACATCAGAAGACATAACACTAGAAACATTTACATATGTGCTAATATCAACGCCGCCTCCGCCGCTTCCGATATAATCTGATAAATAAGTCGGGTAAGAAGTTGTGTTCTTTTTAAATGTCATAGGGCCGTTAATAATTAATCCGTTTGCTCCCCCAGTTTTATATCCATAAATTCTTTCTACAAATTGAACATTCACAACTGTATCTGCAGGTAAACCTGTTAAAGTAACTCCATACGATGCATCCACTGCTTCTCCACAAGTAATTGAAATTGGATTATATGATATCGGTGAAATATTAATTGTAACGTTAGTAACAGATCCCTTCTGAGATACTACTACATCTTGATAATTTCCTCCAAACACCGTTGCTCTCATTGTAGTGCTTCTAGCACTTCCTGTATTGTCAGTAAATCCAAATTGTATTGATCCATCAAAAGTTATTGGATCATAATAAGTACTTACGTTTGTAATCCACGTTGGGGCGCCGATAAATGATACATCCCACGCTGCATTTGATGTTACATTAAATCCACTGGCATCACTTAAATAATGAGCAGTAGAAGCTTCATTAAGTAATGATGTAGGTGTAACACTAATAACTCCTTTAAATAAATACTTAACATCTGAATTTCTCTGCCACCCATTCTTATTTAGTTTCATATAATATGCATAACTGCCAGTAGATTTTAATCCTGTAATTTTTACAGATCCAGTTGAATCTACATTTGAAAATATTAATGGACGTGCTACAGAAGAATCAATTCTAAATGTACATGAATCATAAGAAGGAACATATTCATAAAAATATAAATCTCCAGTTGTGTCGGTATCGCCAGGCGTAAAATGAGATAAGTTCCAAGCTATTGACGCGTCCGTTACTCCAATAATGCCAATAAATGATGCAGGATTTGAAACGAAATTTGGAGTAAATAATGAATTAGCTGCAATTTCGTAATTTGTTAAAACTGCTCCTTCTGGTGTATTTGCGGTAAATGTATTTTTTCCAACTTCTTTTTTGTGTTGCAATAACGATACATCAAAAATTAAATTTGTATTTCTTACATTTCCAGATTCATCTTGGTTTCCTATTCTAAATGCTTTATTTGCTTCATCATAAACAATTGCTAACGCTTTAGCGTTCTCTTCAGATAATACGCCTGTTGCAACACCTGATGAATAAACTGTAAAGGGATTGTAAACTCCACCCGGTTTAATATTTGTAAATTCTATTCTTGTAAAATCTTTAGGTTCAATATTGTATATTTTTTCAGGAACATCGGTGTAATCAATAGCTCCAGACATAGTATATACGTTATCTATGATATATTTTGGTGAAGAGTTGCTGTTGAAATATCTTTGGAAGCCATCACTTGAAGAAATTCCAAGAGGAAGAAAGAATCCTCCCATATTTAAGCTTGCAAATTTATATTCAAATGTATCTGTTTCTGCGTTTATTTCATATGCTTTTCCTTCATTATCAAAAAATAAATCACCTGTGACATACACACGATTATCAGGAAGAAGATCAGAAGAAGTAGACCACAATACTTGATTACCAGCAATCTTCAAATTGATCGTAATTTGTTGTGTAACGGGATTAAGATCAGTAAAATACATACCTAATCCCTGCAAACCGTCTTCACCACGATCTCCTTTAGAACCAAATCCAGGTTTACCAGGCGCATATTTGAATTTTTCACTCATATCTATATTTTATTTATATATTTTATTAACATACAGGCGCTGTCGTTGGAGTGCTAGCTACCCAAGAATCAAAGTCACAATAATCTGCACATCCATCACAAGATATCCTTTCAACATTCCAATATCGTTTATTTGCGTCAACAGTAAATACATCGTATCCATCGAGAGCGCTATCTAATCTCATCCATCCTGCGCCTTCTTCCCAACCATTTGTTCCAGATGTCCAATATACACAATCAAATAACGGGCCTTGTCTAACCTCTAATACATCTCCTGCGGTTACCCACACTATAAAATCTTCATAATCAGAAACACAAACACTACCACTATTAGAAGATGCAAATGCTGATGCTTCTGTTACACGTACGCTATTTTTATATAACGTAATTTGCGTATTCGTTCTTGCACTGTGACTACCTCCTCTTGCTCTCGCGGTAACTTTTAACTGACCGGTCAAAAGAACGTTTTGTCCAACTTGTATTGAAGGATCAAATACAACTCGGGCTCTAGCATCGTAATCTGTAGATACTGTCGACACCATCTTAACTGTACATGCTCTTGCAGGTCTTCTATCCTGAGATATAAATACAGATGCTGTTGGTAATGACGCCGTCCCTTTAATTGTAATAGATCCGCTTCTCGTGAGATATTCTGTATTTCTTACTACGCTTACATCAAATGCCGGACAATATGTTCCCGTAGATCCGTTTGCTGTCGGAGGAAGAACACTAACCCAACTATTATTTGGAGTTGCTACCCAATTACTCGTAGGTGATGTATACGTAGATATGCATATAGGATAAGTGTATAAATTATTTTTGTAAAATTTTCCCAAATAATCTGCAGTTAACATTGGAAGCGGACTTGGATCTAATACAGTTATATAATAAGGGGTGCTGCCAACTGTGGCAGGCATAACATCGGAAGTTCTTTCCCACCCATCCTTCGATATGCTCATTCGATATTTACAGTTTTCTCCTAATGACAACCCTTCTACTGTCAATGATCCTGATTCGTCTACATCATGAAAAATCATAGGTGTTCCATAAGATACGTCTCGTAAATTATAATTTCTCGTTGTTGATACATCTCTAAAGAAATATAAGTCTCCTTTAATAGAAGGATCAGATGAAAAATCAGATAAATTCCAAAACATAGTTATTGAATCTGCTCCTGAATCAAATATTGCAAATCCCGGAGGAGCAAAATTAAATTCTGGATCAAATAAAAGATTTGTGTTTTTTTCAGCGTTTGTTAAAACTGTTTGTGATGGAGTATTATTCGAAAACGCGTTGTCTCTATTAGCCTTTAATAATGAAACATCTAATATAAGATTTGTGTTTCTATTAATTCCGTCAACATTACCTAATCGAAAATTTCCGCCTGATGTTATTATGAGCGCTAAAGCTTTGTGCTCATCAGCATTAGCATTTTCGGCAGTTGAATAAAGAGTAAATGTTGATGTATCGCTGTATTCTATTCGAGTGTAATCTTTTAAATCAACACCATAAACTTGTGAAGGAAAAAGATAATTATCATTTGAAGATCTATTATTGTCAATTAAATAACGATTTGGCGCAGCCGGAGAGTGTATATTAAACCATCTTTCAAATCCTTCTTCGACAATTTGTTTGTTTGTGTCAAAATACACAACTTTTGATAAAACTTTATCTGTATTTACAAATTCTCCAAGAGTTGCATTTGTTATTTTGTATATATAGCCTCTAGAAGATACAAAAATATCCCCGTTATTGTAGACTCTATTTCCGGGTAATTTTGTTCCGGGCTCTGCTTTTGCCCAAAGCACTTCATTATTAATTATCGCGCTTTGAACTGAAATGATATTTAGTTCAGGCTCATAATCAGTAAAATAAAACGCCATTCCTGAGAGACCATCCGTACCATTTGTACCTTTTGGCCCATATCCTAATAATCCCGGTGAATATTGAAATTTCATACTAATTATTTTTCAGTTAATGTAAATGATATAAAATAAGAGAAGTTTCCAGTTTTTGGAATCGTTATCTTATATATGTATTCGTCGTTAACATAAGCTAACTGCCCGTTAAAATTTTGTTTATTGTCATTAATAAAATCACTACTGTCTAATGTATAATGCATTAATTGAGAGTCTAGTGATTTATAGTAATAATTAACTCCAATTTTAGGCTGACTTATGTTATAATACGTTAAAACAGTATTTTTGATATACGCATCAATAACATTATCAGTATCTGTAAATGCTGACCAGTTTGATAAAAATGCTCCATTTTGCTTAAACATATTTAATACTGCTCTTGTCAAATTATACGATAATGTAATTTCATTTGTAGTTTGTGCGTATGAAGCAGTGGTGATATCCCATTTTTCTAACAATATAGAATCAGGGAATTTTGGCAATTTTGATCCAAAGAATGAAGGTAATTCATCTGGTGATTGATACCCATCTACATATGCGCTATCTTTTATGTAATAATCATTATCCCAAAGAGCTTTAAATACGTTAAAATTATTAACATAAGATATAGCGTTCCCTGTACTTATATCTCCGATGGTTACGGCATCAGTCAACTTGTTATACCATAACTGGGGAATGTCATTGTATAATCTTAAATTAGTGTTGCTAAATACGAAATCTCTTTCAACAACTCCAATTAATTCAGGTTCTTCATCGGATTTGAATTCCAATATCGAATTGAATTTAGGTTTGAACCACCCATTATACGTACTCATTCCCATATAAGTTCTTGGAGGATTAATCGTGATAGTTATTGGATTTATGTTCGTTCCAAAATCATAACTATCATATAATTGATCTCCTCTTAAAATATAATACATTACATAGTTGAATGAGGTTGACAATAAATATTTAAGCGTTGTTAAATTACATGTGTTATTTACGTACCAGTTTTTATTATTCTTGTAATTGTATCCGTAGTTAACTACGTAGTCTCCGTATGTATTTGCATTTTGAGCGTAAATATAGTCAACATACTGTAAGAAAGTTTCGTAGTTTTTATAAACACTTGATATATTTTCAACGTTAAATGTAGATCCTGTAATAGTGTTATTTCCAAATGCGTTAAAAGATGAATAAACTAGCCCTTTATTTAATTGAGCATAAGGTTGTCCAGTTTCATTTGAATAGGTACTATCTGAACTATAAAATTTTTCAATCGTTTTTGCAATCGTATCATTTCTAACAAAATATGGAGTTTTAACAAATGAATATGTGCTAACATTGTGAACAAATCCATAATCTGAAGGATCTAATAGAGACTTTCCGGGTAAGAATGATGAATATCTCATGTTATAATTAAGTTCATCATTTCCCTGATACCATATCATTAAAATAGTTTTTGTGTTTTCATTTATGATAACTTCAATAGGACGTTTATTGTCTTTATTTCTTGAAGGCGTTGACATAAATGAAAATCTATATCGATCATAATTTTTAATGTCTAAAATATTTTTTGCTATATTTTCCGCCTTTATAGAAAGATTTAATCCCATAAATATTACATCGAGAGTATTTTTGTATTGATTGTAATAAACTATAGATGATCTTGTGAACGTTGAATCTACACCATAATTCGAATACATTAATTTTGAGAAATAATCTACGTAAGGATATTTGAACATTAATTCTTTAAACGTATAATATTCATTTCCATCATATATTACATCATTAATATCGTAGAAAATATAATCCTGCCATGTTCTACCACAAGCTGTCAAATATTTGAATGATGGATATGAAATTTCTTGTGTAAAACTACTTCCATCGGGAATAAAGTTTGTGCTTACATCTAATACATCATCATTTAAAATCAACCTCATAAGGTTATTTCTACAATCACTTCCTAAACCTACCCATTTCGCAACAAGAGGAATCGTTAAACCATATTTTAGTTCTGTACTTGAATCATAATAATCCCAAATATTTTCTTCTGACACATTACTCTTATATCCTTTGTAATTATATGAACCATCAAGTACTGCATAGGTTACTATTGTATCGGTAGTTGATGTGAATAAAATACTTGAGTCAAATGTGTTGCATAATGTGTTTACACTGTAATCTCTGGTATTAGAATCTTGATATATAGTACCGGTTCCTGATTGCACCACGAATGATCCAGGAATATCGAGAACATACGAATTACCAGAGCTAATGGATACCATATAAGCGCTTATATCACATTCTCGATTATAATTGTATTCACTTTTATAATTAAGTGTACTTGAATCGTATACTGTGTAATCAATATCTTTTACAGAATTAATTCCCATTAAAGAAATATTAAGAGGATAGATGCTGTAAGTGTTTATTTTATTTTTTACAGTTTGTACTTCATAGCCTGTCATTAACAACATTCTATCTTCGAAACTTAACGGATCTTTAACATATTGATATGAATTATTTGAAACATCGAAACTAAGTAATCTTCGATACCATAAATCAGTTCCCTGATATAATGTAGGCTCTTCAAATTTGTCAAGAATATCTTGTGTTGGCTCAAAAGAATAAAGATTATTTTCTTCTCTATTGATTAAATTAAGCATAATGCTTTGACGATCGCCATATAGTTCAAAATCGATAGGGCCGTATGAAGCATCATAAGTTATTAATTCAAAATCACTTGCATTAGGAATAAATCTTCCAAAGAATGTAATATCTTCAGGAGCTGAGGCTGTATTAAATCCTGATGAAGGATCGTCAAAATCATTTAATGTAGGAGCTGCAATTCTTTGGAATACCCATTCATCACCTGTACATGCATCATCATTAAGAATAAGTGATACCCAATTACTTCCGTGCAAACCACATCTAAAATAAGTTCCTTCATAATCTGCAAATCTATCAAACGCTTCGCAAACTTCTTCACATTGATAATCCACGTCTCCATTAATATCGAAATATGTACGATAAACTGTAGGATATCCCGAATTCTCAGATATTGTGCAATATCTTTCACAGGGAAACGCACTTGAATCAACACTATAAACTTCCCAAATTTTATTTTGTGTTTTGTTTATTAATCGTAGGTGTTCTCCTTGCGTTAAAGTATTATTAAACGTTAATGTTATAAAAGGCTGAATGTTTGTTTTTTCAACTTCTGCGCTAAATAAATTTTTATAAGGCTTACTTACATATGAATTCCAAGTAGTATCATTTATTTGATTAACGTTTGTAATTCTTTGTAGTTGAACCTCATCATTAAGAACAAAGATTCTATTTTTGTAATCATCGATTATATTACCGCTTCCATCAAAAATAAAGGAATTGAAAAATGCGCTACTATCTTTTCCATCAAGAGATATAATTTCAATAGGGCCTCCAGAAGAATCTGAATAATATGCAACATTATACAAGACGTTTTCGGTTAAATAAAAACCAAAATATCTGCTCATCGAATAGAGATCTACTCCTTCATCACTGAATATAAATTGTAAGTTCAATAAATTAGGGCATAATAACGTATTTCTTTCAAATCCTTGAGAAACGAATGCGTTTAGATGTGTGAAATTGTCCGCGTTTTGATTAAAGAAATAAGGTGTTTCAGATCTTCCAGTTAAAACTCCTTTATCAACTGCTACACCATACCAGGTGTTAGGATCTGATTCTGCATCTTTTAAATCAGGATCAGTCAATGATAAAAATAAAGGAGCCTGTATTCTTACAGAATCATTTAAATGTGTTTGTAAGTATTTTCCAAGTGGAGTTTCTGGTTTAAAACTCCAGCTTTTTATCAATGAGCTTTCCTCTAAATATTTTTCGGCCAAGTATGTAAGCGCTGAACCATCATAAGTTTCTTTATTATAAACTCCGTCTAATCTAAATATTGCAAAATAATCGGGTAACTTTGAGTTTATCCAAAGAGGAGCTAATACACCATTGTCTTCAACATATAATTCATCTCTTAATAATCTCGCTCCATAATTATATGTAGTGTTATATTGATTTTTGTATTCGGTTTTTGGAATAGCAATATTAAGTGTAT
>Ga0302237_1001269_pt1 | contig 18482 bp, 20 predicted proteins | sample AAG_UR_Ala_MG_FD_193530 | JGI IMG/M metagenome (GOLD analysis project Ga0302237, IMG submission 193530) | Enriched activated sludge microbial communities from anaerobic digester in WTTP, New Holstein, Wisconsin, United States - AAG_UR_Ala | ecosystem: Engineered > Bioreactor > Anaerobic >... | reverse complement strand
CCGTCCTTGGTGCGCACGTAAGCGACCACCCGGTTACAGAGCTCGCGCCGGTCGACGCGCACGTCCCACTCGCGCAGCGCCGGGTCGGCACTGCTTACGACGATGAGCTGCGAATCGGGCACGTCACCGGCTCTGAACGGCCGCCTGAAGAAGAACGTCCGGTTCTCTTCAAAGCCGTAGTTCCAGTCGACCGTCGCGGCGACCTCATCCATCACCTGCCGCCGCGTGGTCGGTTCGCTGATGCAGAGCTGTTCGATGATGTAGCCAGTATCGTCGCAATCCGTCTTGTCGATGTCTCCGCCGGTCACCGGGCGCGCGAGGTTCATCATCACACGCTCTGGCGTCACATCGTCACCGAGGGCGGAGCCGTAGACCAGTATCTTGGTGATGTCGACCCCGAACGGGCGGTAATCGGTCTCGATTCTCTCTCCGACAAGGTAGCGCATCAGTCTAAGTCGCCGCCGTCCTCGTTGTCCACTATCTGCTCGAACTGGAAGACGAGAGAGGCGGCTTCCGATGTGATGTTGAGTTCGTTGCCAAAGTAGAGCACATAGGAGTCATCCTCGCTCCATGTGCCCTCCAGCGTGCGATGCTTGTTCGGACTGCCGGGCGTGGAGAACAGCTTGAGCTCAAGGCTCGGGTTGATGAGCTTCGTGTCGATGCGACACTTGACGATGCGCGCCGCCTCGATAGGCACGCCGAGTGGATACCACCAGGCGCGCGTGTTAGCTCCCTTCGGCACTTCTATGTCGTGCATGGCGTACATCGCCAAGATGGGGTCGGCCGAATCTGGGTCGATCACCTCGGTCGTGAAGCAGTCCGCCCAGCGCGACGCCTGCCCTGTTTCCCAGTGCGTCATGTCGCTGTCGACGTAGTTGCGCACGAAGGCTTCATCATCCTCGAGCGCGCAGATGAAGCCGCCGCACTCCAGCCTGAGCGTGTCGGCCTCATGCGGCACGGCGTCTGGATCGTCGACGCGCCCCTCCCAGAGCACGAACCCGTCCACCGGGTCGCGCAGCACGATGTCTGAGTCGATGCGCTCGTCCTGAGCATCGTCGCCGCGCGGCACGCTCATGATGACCGACGCCGCCGTGAACCCGCCGCGGCGGTCGATCTCGAATGTCGCGTCGATGATGTCGACGCCGCTCATGAGCCGGTCACCGGTTCGGGCCACATCTCCCAGCGCGGCACGTAGCTGCCGTTGAGCAGGAACTCAGGCGCGGGGTTGGAGCCGTTCGGCTCCACGAGAATGAACAGGTTCTCGCCCTCAAGCCCGAGCTTGAGCCCGTGCCCACGGATGCGCCGTGCGGCTGGCCGTGCTGCAGTCGGCGCCTCGGTCGTGGCGTACTCGTGGTCATACATCCAGCCGAAGCGGACGTACTCGGTCTCCTCATCGTAATCGTCGTAACGCAGCCACCCAAGGTCAGACGGAAGGCACAGCACGGTGTCGACGTAAGCCGCCCCATCGCGAGCTCGAGCCCAGATGCTCGGCCCATCGTCGGACCCGTTCATCCACGGCCCCAGGTCGACCCACTCCCAGCGCGGCTGCAGCAGGTAGCGCGAGCGCGGGTCACGTGCCCATCGGTTTTCCTGTCGGCCCTGCGAGATCCAGCAGTTGTCCACGCCTGACCCGCCCGAACACTTGGCCCGCGCGAACAGGCGGTAGCGTCCGGTCGGCAGCTTCGCCTGGTCGACGATGCCGTACAGCATGCGCCACTCGGTCGTCACAGCCGAGCGCAGCCGCATACAGTCACCGCGCGGGTTGATTGCTCCCTCCTCAAGCTCCCAATCGCCCGGCTCGGTCGCATCTTCGGCCTCATAGAGGTAATCGCCGGTTACGGCGCCGCTGTGCGTCACCGCGGCCAGCACCATCTGGATACCGACGTTCTCGCCTCCCCAGCCGCGCGTGATGGTGAAGTCGAGTGGCATCGGCGCCTGCCCGTCGAGCGTGCCGACATCGACCAGCACCGGACTGGTCAGACGGCTCGCCGTCCAGAGCGTATCGCGCTCACCGTAGACCCACGGCTCGGCCACCAGCTCGACCGTGTAGATGCCGACGAAGGCGCGGTCCCAGGCGTAATCGAACTCAGCGATCGGCGTCTCGTTGTGGAGCAGTCTCAGGACCGCGGGGCGGGTCGCGCCGCGCGGCGTGATGGTGAGCGTGTTCGTCGGCTTGGCAAGCTCGGCGCGCAGCTCGTTCTCGGCGCTGATGAGCTCGTCCTTGGTCGACGCCTCGAGCTTCACCTTGAACGACGGATGACGCAGCGCACTTGTGCGCAGTCTCACTTGCGTCTGCACGTCGGCATAGGGGTTGTCGGTCTCCTCGGCCGTGCGCGAGACATGGCCCCAGTCGGGCAGCGGCATGACCACGAGGTCTTCAAGGTCGCCCAGCTTGGCCTGCAGGTACTCAGCCATCAGGCGGCCCCCTTCATCAGCCGCGCCACGTCGCGGCCCATCTCGCGGCTGACCATGTCTGTTATCGCCCGCGAAGCGTCGCGGCTATTGCCGACGAACGTGTTGCCGGTCACGTTGACGACCACGGTCGGCACGGCCTTGCCCTTGTCGAGCGGCGTGACCAGCTCGGTCCCGTGCAGGAGCGCGAGATAGCCCGACCGCGGCCCGCTCGCGACGCCGCCCTCAGCGAAGCCCGCCAGCCTGTTGTACAGCGGCGCGCCCGGACCCCAGTACCACGGCGCCTTCGCTTGCGCCGCGTAGGTGCCGGCCTTGCCGATGCCGGCCTTCTTCATGTAGTAGTTGTACTTCGCCGAGCCGCGGCCGTACTTCTGCGCCAGCTTCTCCTCAAACGCCGCCTCCGTGCGCTTGCCGGCCTCGCCCTGCTGCCGCGCCTGCGACATGGCCGCGATCATCTCCTGCGCCGCCTCGCCGGCCTGCATCAGCTTGTTGGCCGTGAAGTCGATCGCGAAGCCGAGCCCGATCATGCTGGCGATGGTGCCGACGCTGCTTGAGCCGATCGTGGTGTTGAGGCGCGCGAACCGTCCCGATGTCGTGCGCGAGGCAGTGCCGACGTACTGCAGCGGCGGAGCGGCGCGCACCGAAGCCGTGCCGACGCGGCCCATGCCGGTGCTCGCGACCGCGGCCGTCGTGTTGAGGCGCGCCACGCTGCCGGTCGCCGCGACCGACGATGCGCGGCCCAGGGCTGCGACCTGTCCCGCTGATACGGTGGACGCACGCCCCAGATTAGCCACCTGGGCACTGCCGGCGCCAGCGCCGCCGCCCTTGAACAGTCCGATAGCGGTCTGCGCGCCACGCGCCACCTTGATAGCTGCGCCGGCTACCAGCAAAGCGCCAGCGATCTGCGGCACGTAAGGCATAATGGGTTTGATGTCCTTGAGAAGCTCGCCGAGTCTCTCGATCATTGGGGTAAGGGCGGGCTCGACATTCTCGGCGATAGCAAGCTGTAGGCCGAGCCATGCTAGATCGAGCTCACGTTGCGCGGCCATGGCATCGTCATAGTTCTTGAGCTGCTTGTCACCCCAGACGAGCCCCATCGACTCGATCTTCTTATTGAGGTCGTTGATCGTCTCTTCTGACTGACTCAGCCATCCGGTCAACGCGCCACCGCCGCGGCCGAACATCTTGAGCGTGATGGCCGTCTTGGCGGTCGCGTCGCCCATCTGCGAGATGGCGTCACGCACCTTGAACAGAATGTCATCGGCATTGAGCGTCCGCAGGTCGGACAGGCTGATGCCGAGGCGCTCGAATGAAGCGATGGCCGTCTTGTTGCCCATGCGCGCGGCGTCGATGTTGCGCGACAGGAACTTGATCCCGGTAGCGCCCGTCTCAGCGTCGACGCCGTAGCGTCGCCACTGAGCGGCGAGACGCGAGGCGCCGGCAGCCTGCATCCCGGTCATGCGCGTGATCGTCTTTACGCCCTTGCCGTAAGTCTCATAGGTCTTCACGGACTTGCCGACCACGGCGGCGAGCGCTGTCCCGGCGCCGAGAGCCATGTTCGCGCCCTTGTCGAGCCGTTTGCCCCAGCGGTCGGCGTCCTGGCCAGTGGCGCGCATCTCATCGCGCGTCTTCTTGAGCGCACTCACGGCGCCGGTGGCATCGCCACGCACGCGGACCAGAAGATCGTAGGCGTTAGCCATCAGGTCACCCTCGCTCCCAGCCTGCGAGCGAGCTCAAGGAACGCCTCTCGCCCGGTCTTGCGCTCAGGCTCACGACGCATCGTGTCGGGCATGAAGTCATCGAAGGTAACGGGCTTCGACTTCGCCCCGCGGTGCGCGTTGACGAGGATCGCTGCGAGCATAGCGGCCCGCACGTACTCGCCCCGCTCTCCGAACGGCTCCATGCGCTCATAGAGCATCCACTCCGTCAGCTCCTCACTCGTCGTCCGCCTGAGCAGTTCGCTTACCGTACATCCCAGTGCCAGAGCGAGCCGGTGGTAGAAGCGCCGCTCCGGCCGTTTCAGTTTCCCGCCAGCCGCTCCGCGTCGCTCGGGAGCAGGCCGGCCAGGCTGGCCCCGACATCGTAGAGCCGGTCCAGCACGCTCGCGCTCTTGCCGGACAGCAGTTCCACGTCGTCATCAGAGAACAGTCGTTTCCCGTCCGCATCGCACAGGATGCGGACCAGGAACTTGGCGTGGAAGTTGCGCGGGTCGACGCCGCTGGACGGGTCGGAGCGGTCTCGCAGGATAGAGCTCTCGAATGAGTCACGCTCCTCTCCCGTCATCGCCTTGAGCCGGACCGTGCAGCCCCACTCAGGCACATGCACGTCCTCATGCCGCAGATCGTCAGCGGCCAGGATGAGGTCGCGCGTGCCCTGCTTCTTGGCTGCCATCAGGAGCCGCTCCCGGTAACCGTCATGAGCACGTCTCCGGTGACGCGCAAAGTCACCTCGGCCGTGACCGCCGCATCGATGGGGAAGTCCATCGTCGGCTGCGTCTTGACCAGGGCCGCGAAGGCGAGCGTCATGGTCGGCGTGGTCGGGTCGTCCTTGATCTGGAAGTTGGTGGGCTCGTCGTCCTCGGCCGCGTCCCAGAGCGCCTTGTGGATGGCATTGCCGGGGATCCAGTTGATCGGGAACGTGCAGTCGCCGTAGTCCTTGAGCCCCATCAGGTACTCTTTGGCGGTCGAATCGTGCGAGGTCACGTCGATCTCTTCGCGCTCTCCTGACGGGCTCGTGATGTCGCCCACCTCGGGCACGAGCTGGAACGTCTCGGGCGTCGACCCGTTGCCCATGTAGAGGCTGAACGGATGGCTGCGGATTGCCTGAGTCTGGGTCATGTCGCTCTCCTTAGTCTGTGCTTGTGGTCCAGAACAGCGCGTCGATGATGACGCGGTGCAGGCTGGTCTCCGGGTCGGGCAGGTCGTTCTCACTCTCCACCGTGAAGCTGGCCGCGCGCACGGCGGTCTTGACCGCATCGGCCACCGCATGCGCGAGCGCATAGGCCGAGTCCTCGCCGTCAGGCTCGGCCCAGCAATCGATCTGGACCCGCGGACGCTCCCAGCCGGCCAGCCCGTCGTGTGACACCGGCGCGTCACCGAGCGAGACCTGCCGGTAGACGATGCAGGGGAACAGCGCCGCGATGGAGTTCGGCTCCGACTGCGGCAGGCGGCCGGGATAGATGCGTCCGTCGACCATCGACAGGAGCGCGGCGTCGGCGCACAGTGCGTCGTATGCCTGCTGTACGGCACTCACCACTTGCCCCCAGCGATCTCGCGGCGCACGATCTCGGACACCTGCGAGCGCGTCGCATCGGCGGCCGGCACCAGATAGGGCTGCGCGGGCGTGTTCACCGTGCCGAACTCGACATAAGCGCCGTAGTCGACGTGCGGCCCCACGTCGGCGCCCATCGGGATCGGGTCGACGCTGATCGAGCCACGCAGCGCCCCAGTGTCGACCGGCGCGCGCAGCTTGGCCTCGCGCTCGATGATGTGAGCCCCCTTGACGCAGGCCCTCCCAACGACCTTCGGATAGGCTGCGATCGTGCCGCTGATATCGGCCATTGCCTTGTCTGCGCCCAGTATCTTGAAGTCGAGTCCGCTCATGCCCCGACCTCGGAGAGCTCCAGCATCAGATACGCGGCCGTCTCGCGCGGCTCGCCCATGATGGCAAACTCGCGCGGACGCACGAGCGTCTTGCCGAACCGCTCCAGCACGCGGAAGCGGTCGCGCCGCGTCACGTCCGTGCCGAGCGGCAGGCGGGCGCGACCGACCATGACCGAGTAGGTCGGGTCGAGAGTGGCACGCTCCGTCGCGCTCAGGAAACTGAACATGCAGGGGATGCGCTCGCCGGCGACGTAGGACTCCACAGGAGCCCCGTAGGAGTCCTCTGTCGTCTCGCAGCGCATCACTTGGCCTATGTCCCTCATCTCGCTCTCATAGGCCCGCTGAGCGGCTGTGAGTGCGTCAGGACGCAGGCGCATCGCTCTCGTCCAGTCCCGGCGGCGGCGAGGTCGCGATGCGCACCGGCGAGGCGTGCGACCGTGCCCGCCAGCGCCGCGCTTCCGCCCTGGCGTGCTGGTATGCCTGCGAGCGCGCCAGTGATGCGCCGTCCACGTTGGCATCGACCTCCTCGATCAACCCGGCTGCCTTCTCATCCCACACGTCGGCAGCCGCGGCGGCGAAGTCGTAAGTGTCCGCCCACGTCTCATCGCCGGGGTCGCGTCCATCCGCGTCACGTAGCGGATGCGCCTCGATGTAGTCGGCCAGCGCGCGGTCATCGTAGGTGTCCGCGGTCGGCTCTGCAGTCATGCGCCGCAGACGCGCTATCTGCTCGTCAGTCGCGCTCATCGGCACCTCGGCACGGTCAAGCTCACGCCCGGCTGCGTGCCGGACGCTCGCGATGATTACGCCCTCAGTCTGACGTGGATGAGCGGCGTGGTCGTTACCGACTTGAGGTGCGACGCAGGACGGCGAGCGTGGCGACGATCTTGTCGATGCGCCAGCCGTAGGCATCGCAGAAGCTGTCGACGGCCTCAGCCACTCCAGGCGTGAACTGCATGCCGTAATCGTGCACGGCCATGACATCAGTGAACGGGGCGAAGCCCTCCAGGTCAGCGAGACATTCGTCCAGGTCATGGCCTCCGTCGACGAAGACCAGCGCGAGCGGGAGCATCCACGAACGCACCACCGCCTGCGAGTCGCCCTCGATGATGCAGACGTTGGTCGCGCCCGCAGCGGAAAGATTGCCGGCAAGACGGCTCGCGCTGGCCGGCATCTCCGGGATCGGTGACCAGAGGAAGGCGTCTATCGCGTAGATGGTCGACCGCGGCGCGGCCAGCGCCAGCGTGGCGGTCGATGCCCCATAGCACGAGCCGATTTCGAGTATCCGCTCACCGTCGGCATCAGCGGCGAGGCGCGCCAGCTCGGCCAGTTCATCCGGCTGTACGTAGGACGGGATGCCATGCACCGTGAAGCGCGCATCCTGGTTGAAGTCAAGACAGGCCATCGATGTCGCTCCCCAGTCTCCATAGCCCCAGATAGCCGGGGTTGAACGGCGCGTTCGGGTCGAGTTCGTCCTCGGGAAGCAGGAGCCAGGGCCACGGAAGGCAGAACGGCTCCGCTTGCAGGTTCATCCGCCGCCAGCCGCCGGTGGCGATGTCGACGTTGGGGAAGTGCCACGGGTAGGTCGTGGCCAGCAGCCAGCTCGCCCCACAGGCACGGAAGTTGTCGAGCGCGTTCTGCGCGTCGGTGAGCGTCAGGTGAAAGAGTACCGTCCGGCAGATGATGAGGTCACAGGGCGGCAGGATGTCGAGCGTGATGTCGAGGCAATCGAAGCGCCGCCCGTCGCCGGCGTGCTCGCGTTCCAGCGTGGCGACGAGTTCGGGCACGATGTCGACGCCGACGTACTCTACCTGAGCCTCGACGTGCTGCATCCAGTTGAGATCCCCGCAGCCTGCATCGAGCACGCTCTTGGCCCCGAGCACATCGAAGAGCCACGGCAGGCGTTCGCGCACCGACTGCGTGCGCCCCATCTCCGACCCTACGCCAGAGCGCGTCTCCGCGCTGGCCCAGTGGTTCTCGCGGTAGATGCGAGAGAACACGTCAGCCTTGTTCATGATGCTCCATCCACTCGCGACGTGCCGCGCCCGTACCAGTGGAAGACGGCCTCGGCCTGGTTTGCGTGCGGCGCGTTCCATCCCACCGGCAGGACCATCAGTCGCACCGGGTTGTTGTAGACAGCGCGCATGAGCGCGAGCTGCTCATCCCATTGTGCGAATCGCAGCCATTCGTCGGCCCACGCGGCGAAGACGCGGCGCATCGCCTCCCCCTGGCGCCAGAAGATCACGCCGCTATTCCAGTAGGGGAGCGCCAGCGTGCCCCACCTGTGCTCCGTCCAGCGCGCCTCACGACGGCTGTGATACCACCCGGCGCGCGGCTTGTTGTAGAGCTGACTGGCGAGCTGCGACGGATGCTCGGCGATGCACATGTCATAGCGGTCGAGCGCATCGAACGCATCGTCAAGCGGCCCGACCACTTTGCAGTCTGTGTCGAGATACAGCACCTTGTCGGCCTCGACGTACTCGTGCAGGAACGGTTTGACGCGCCCCGCCCTGAACTGGAAGTTGTGTCCGCCCGCCTCATCGAATGGCGAGTCTCCCTTCCACGCCTTCCACTCGCAGCCCGGCACCGGCTTGTCGCCCACGCAGACGAGCGGATACGGCGTCGACTCGGACAGCTTGGCGGCTTCGGCGCGCGCCTTCTCACCGAACGCCATGCAGACTATGGCGCGGCTCACTCGCGTACCTCGAGCGCGAACGACAGGTCGAGCAGCCACGTCTTCGCGTCCTGCGGCTTCAGGCCGGCACGCGCGAAGTAGGCGCGTTCGTCATACTTGAGCATGCGCGGCGCGGTGGCGGCCTTGTACGGATACGGCACATGCGCGGCCACGCAATCCCACCCGGCCAGGAGCGCACGGAAGGCAGGCTCGAGCGATCCGGTCAAGCGCACGCCAGGACCGAGGTGAGCGATGTACTCCGCCTCTCTGACGTCGAGCGCCGCCTCGCCGTGCCATAGGAGCACGTCGGCGATGGTCGCCTTGTCGACGGTCGCAACCGCGCAACCGGGCGGGAGCGGCTCGGGGCGCAGGGGCGGCAGCGCTTCGCCGGCGACAAGCTCGGGCAGGTGCGCGATGACGTGCGCGGCACGTTCGGCAGACTCGCCCATGTAGGGGAAGACGGACAGACTGTAATCCTCCCTGCGCTCGCGCATCTCCTTGGGCTCGTCTATAGCCGCGCGGATGGCATCGGCGAGCTCTTCCGGCTCATCGCAGGATGGGCCGATGTCGGAGCAGTCCCAGAAACGCAGACCGTGGTCGACGCCGCGCCGATACCAGGGTGCGTTCAGGACGACCACGGGTCCGGCCAGTGCAGCGAACTCATATAGCGTCGAGCTGGCATCGTTCACGTACACGTCGGCGCGACGGCAGACCTCGTCGAACGATTCGATATATTCGAGCCCGAGCTTGTCGGCCAGCTCGCGCGAGCGTCCTGCGATGCGCGGGTGACCGTGCATGACGAGATTGAACTGGCGCGCGATCTCGGGCAGCACGCCCTCGTAATGCGACATCGCAGAACGCGTCTCAGGCGCGACCAGACAGTCCCAGTGGAACGAGACGCAGACGACCGGCCCACTCTTGGCGCGCCTCGTCCGCTTAGCCTTGCTCATGCCGTCCAGCTTGGGACAGCCCACGACGTGCGAGCGTGCGTCGTGGAAGGTCCGCAGATTACGGCGCTGAGTCCAATCGTTGACCTCACAGAACAGCGAGACGAAACGCCGGTCATGCGAGCCGCCAGCGTAGGACGGATGCACGTTCGAGAAGCTGAACCCGGCGCCATGTTCGAACATGATGAGGTGACGCTGCGACTTGGTGCAGCGGCTCATATCGGCATAGGCGGACGTGACGATCGGCCCGTCGCCGGCGGCGAGTTCAGACAACGGTGCGGGTTTCACGCCGCGGCTACGTGCGTGCGACGCGAGCTCGTCAGGGACACAGAAGAGCCCCCGCTGGTCCAGTGCGGACCAGACGGGGGCGATGTGGTCGATGTAGTGCGCTCGCGTCGCGAAGAAGTCGACCGGCAGGCCCGCCGACTGGGGCGAGCCTGCCGGACTCCAGCGTGGCGGCCGTCGCACTTGGCGCGGCCTCGACTCAGCTACCGCTGCCGGACGAAGGCAGGAGCACGCCGATCGGGAAGTGGTCGGCGCCGGTCTTCGTCTCCAGCATGTTCGCCGGACGCGGAGAGGCCCAGCCGAGACGCATGACGGCGCGCAGCGCGACCATGTCCTGCTCGGCCAGGTTGTACAGCACGCTGCCCTGACCGTCGGTCAGCGTCGCCTCGGAGAGCACCTTGTAGGTGATGTCCTGCCGGATGGCATAGACGAGCTGCTTGAAGTCGCCGGCCAGCATGAGCGCCACATCAGACGGCAGCGCGCCAGTGGTCGAGAACGAGATCGGCACACCGTCGATCATGTAGACGGTCGCGCCTTGCACGCCCTCGCGCTTGAAGATCGGCTGTCCGTTGTCGTCACGCAGGCCGCGGAGGTTGCTCTTGAGCGGCACCGCGCCCATGGCTGCACTGACGATGTAGCCGTCGGACTCCACCTTGGCGAAGACGCCGTTCTCGCTGAGGATGTCATCGTAGATGTCCTCCCCGGCGCCGAGTGTGACCGCGTTGCCGGAGTTGATCGCCTGTGTGACGAGGCCATCCGGCCAACTGTCAGGCTTGTTCGTGCCGCGTGCGATGGCTGCGTCGATGGCATAGCCGAACGCCTCCACGAGGGACGGCTTGATCTGACCCCAGATGTCGTAGGAGGCGTCGTCGACGAACTCCTCAGGGATCGGGATGATGACGGCCAGTTCCTCGGCGGTGATGTATTCGTTGTCCCACGCGACCCGTGACGTCGGCTTGGTGCCGGGGGCGCTGGTGTTCTTGGCGCCGCTCACGAATGAGGCGTTCGGCAGGGCGGTGATCACGCGGATCTTGGTCTGCTTGGCGCTCATGTCGGGCAGCCGCTTCATCAGCGGCAGGAACTGCGAGCCATCGCTCACGATGTTGGTGATGATGTCTGCGCTCACCTCTTGGTCGATGAGGGCGGCGGCATCGTTGGCAGTGATGAAAGCCATGTCCTTGTACTCCTCTTCTCAGACCACGGTGCGACCCGCGGCCTCGCGGATGTGCCTGTTGATAGCATCCGACGCTGACGCCGCCGGCCCGCCTCCCGCGGAGCCTTGCGTGGCGCGTACGTCGGCCACATGCGGGCGCGCGAAGAGCTCAGGGAACTTGCTCTTCACGGCTTCGATGTCCGGCTTGCCGCGCTTGTCGAAGGCGTCGATCTCGCGGGCCGCGAGATAGGCCAGCCGCAGGTTGGTACAGCCTGCGGAGTGCGCAGCTTCGTAGAAGTCGCCGCGACGCGACTCCTCTTCAGCCCGTGTCGCCAGCGCGTCGAGTTCGGCCTTCGCCTCGCCGGTCGCCTTGCCGGCCGCGTCTCGCAGCTCTGCGGCAAGGTCAGCGTTCCGTTGCCGTTCGCTCTTCAGCGCCGACTTGAGGCCCGCGGTGTGCTGCTCATAGAGCGACTGCACATCCTCGGGCTGGCCGGCGAGCCAAGCGGTGAAGTCGGCCGGCGGCGTCTTGCCGTCGTCCTTGCCTTCCGCGTTCGGCTCCTGGGTTGTCTTATCGTCAGGCATCCCGCCTCACCTCGTTGTCGGCGGCGTCTCGCCGCGTTTGGATATGAGTCTGCACGCGGCCGGGCGTGCGCTCGTTACCAGATGTTCAAGCGCCGACCAGGTCGCCCACATTGGCCGGCACGACCGCGCCTCCCCATATTGGGTCGTCAACGCGCGTCCACATGTCAGACCACGAGGCAGCGCCGGAGTCATAGAGCTCCAAGCGACCCGGCCCCATGATCTGCTCCTGCGTGGCTTCGTCCTGCTGGTTGAACCAGTCTTCGCCGCGGGATTGGAAGGGCTCCTGTTCTGGTAGTATGGGAGCGGCGGTGCATCGGCAGTTGTGCACGACGATGCCGTCGGCGAGATACCAACCATCCGGAGTCTGGAGGTCATACACATGTCCCGTATGGCGAGTGATCGTGAGGTCGACGACGCGGTCAAGATGTACGTCGAGGGAACTAGCCTCGACAACGCCGCCCGCGCCTGTCATGTGAGTTACAAGCGCCTCGCGGATGTCCTCGACGCTCGGGGCGTGCGCCGCACCCCTGCCGAGTCCAAGACCATCTGCGCGGAGCGCACCGCCGCGGCAGCTCGCGCGCGCCTGCCTCTGCCCCTTGACGAGCTGGCCGCGCGGTACGTGGGCGGCGAGCCTGAGAAGTCCCTCGCTGGTCGATACGGAGTGTCCCGCAGTGTGATAGCCGCTCGTCTGCGTGCGCTCGGCATTACGCGGCGTGGTCGCAGTGAGGCTAACGTCCTGCGCATGGCGGCGATGGGCGCAGAGGGACGCCGCCGCGTCACTCAGGCGGCGCATGACGCTGTGCGCGGCAAGCCATTGACAGACAGGCATCTCGCCAGCCGCGCTCGCGGCAAGCAGCGGAACGGGAGCCACGCGACCGAGCCCGAGCGATGGGTAGCTGCTCGCCTTGCCGAACGTGGCTTCGCTGTGACGCTTCAGAAGGCGATCGGACCATACAATGTCGACCTTGCCATTGAGGGAGCGTCCATCGCCGTGGAACTGTTCGGGGGAGGATGGCACGCTTACGGAGCGCACGCCGCCCGTCATCGCGAGCGCTGCGAATACATCCTCAACCACGGCTGGCATGTCGTCATCGTCTGGAGCAAGGCATCGCGCCACCCGCTCAAGGGGACCGGAACTGACAAGCTCGTCACCCTGCTTGAGCGACTGAGCGGCGACCCATCCGCGCCGCGTGAGTACCATATGCTGCGGGGTGACGGTAATCCTGCGCCCAAGACGCGTTCGTATCTCAACTGCCGGCCCTTCGTACCGGGCTCTGGTAGCGGCAAGCACGCTGGTCGCGAGCACATCCGTACCAGGTAGCAGGCATGCAGGATGATCGTCAAATGTCTGCTCCGTCTCGAAGACCTCGCCGTCGGCGGCAAGGCAGCCGATACACGCCCTGTCGTCGAGCGACGCGATTCTCTGGTATCTCGTCACGCCGGCGGCGATGTACTGCGCCTGTGATGCGGTCCTGAAGCTGCGCAGCTCTTCTGTGCGAGCGACCAGGAAGGCGCGGTCAAGGCCGATAGACGACGCGTTTCGCATGTTGCGCGCCGTTACTTTCGGGTTCAGCCCCAGCGCGACGCCCTTGACGAGCTCGCCGCCGATAGCGTCGACCGTCGCCGGGTAGGCCTCGGCGAGCAGCGCCGACAGCGGAGACCCGTCGCCGGCGTACCCGACCATCGCCATGACGGCGTCCGCGCCGAGAGCGTCGAACGTGCCCGTGATGCCGGCCGCGCGCAGCAGCTCCTGCGCCTGCACGACCCCCATCTGTGCAAGCTCAGCCTGTCGCGCGCCGATAGCGTCGAGCGTCCACGAGTTGAACCCGGCCAGCTCGCGCAGCAAGGCCGCGTCAAGCTCACGCCAGCGCTCGAGCCGGTAGATGCGCCCGATGGGGATGTCCTTGCCCTGGGCGGCCATGCGCGTGACCTGCTCGGCAAGGACAGTGATCTTGTCCGCCAGCGCGCGCTCGACGCTGAGATAGCGCCGTGCCATCTCGAGCTGGTGCGCGCGCTCCCCGGCCAGCAGTCCGGCCTTGAAGCGCTGCGCGACCTTGACGACGGCAGGAGCCGCCACGGCGTCAGCCCACGGCCGGGATGTCGCGCACGACGACGAGCGTGCCGGTGGCGAGCGTGATGATGTCGCCGTCGGCCTGCGTCGCTTCGAGCTCGTAGAGCTGCCGCGTGATCGACAGCGCGCTCGTCTGTTCGTGCGTGAGCGAGAACATGACCAGATAGCCCGCCGGAGTGGTCGACACGCTGGCCGCGCTCCATGTCACTTGCGGCGACTTGAAGCGGACCACGCACCCGGCCTCGTCAAGATGCAGCGCGTGCGTCTCGTCTGCGACCGTGAAGAGCAGGCCGCGACCGTCGGCTGGGTCGTAATCGTCGCCGGCGTGCAGCGTGACCGTGCCGGACTCAGCGACCGGGCTGGTGACGACGACGCTGCCGGCGCCGAGCGCACTGAGCGCGGCGGCAAGAGCCGGCAGGAGAGCCCCTGCCGTACCGACATCGTAGTTGCCCGGCACGTCGGCGGTCCACGGGTCGCCGGCGATACCGGCCGCTGTGAGAGCGGCGCCCGTGCTGCCTGCGACGTTGTGCGTGTCAAGCGACTCATCCCACACTGCCTGCGTCACGTCATCGGCGCTGGGGAGCGCGTTGACGCTGGCCTGACTGGCGGCCGATTTGGCGGCGTCATAGCTGCCGTGCAGGGTGAACCCCGCCTTGTCCGTCAGCGAGCGCACAGCGGCGCTCCAGACGGCTGTAGCGGCGTCTGACGCGAGCGTGCCGAAGCTGGTCAGCGTGCGCGCACCGGCGGCCCAGACTGCGGTGGCTACGTCGGCCGCTGTCGGGACATCACCCTTGGCTGCTGGAACGGCGGGCAGGTTGTCCGTCTTCGCCTTGATGGCGGTCACGTCGTCCGCGTTCGACGGCGTCGGCGTGAAGGCGAACGCGCTCAGCGTGCGCACCGCCGCGCCCCAGACCGCCGTCGCGACGTCCGAGACGAGGGTGCCGAAGCTGCTCAGCGTGCGCGTGCCCGCACCCCAGACAGCAGTGGCGATGTCGCCTGTGGAGGGCGGCGCGGTGTAGCTGTCGGCCTGCAGCGGAGTCCCGACCGTGGCCGCCTTGGCGACCGTGGCATCTTTGGCCACGGTGGCGTCCTTCGCGACCGTCGCATCCTTGGCGACTGTTGAATCGAGTGCGAGCCCATGCCCGCCGGCGAGCGAGAACCCGGTCTTGTCGGTCAGGCCGCGCGTCTCGTACTCCCAGACCTCTTTGGCAGTCGCGCCGCCGGCTCCGGCGCTGGTCAGCTCGCGGGTCTCGTACTCCCACACCGCCTCGGCGTTGTCTTCGGCCGACGGCGGGCTGTCGTAGCTGTCGGCTGCCAGACGGCTGGAGACGGCGGCGTCGAGGCAGTCACCGAGGATCTGCCCGGCGGAGCCGGAGGCGTAGCTGCCCGGCACTGCCGTCGCCCATGGGTCGCCTGCCGATCCCGCTGCGGCGAGCGTCTTGCCGGCGCTGCCGTCGTCGGTGTGACCGGAGAGCGCCTCGTCCCAGACGGCATCGGCGACGCTTCCGGCGCTGGGCGGCGCGCTGTAGGAAGCCGCGGCCAGTCGGCTTGCCACGGTCGCGTTCAAGTTGTCACCCACGATCTTGCCGGCCGTGTTGGCCCCATAAGAACCGGGTATTTCCGTGGCCCACGGGTCGCCGCCGGTGGCTGCCGCGGCGAGAGCTTCGCCGGTCGAACCATCGTCGTCGTGCGCTGCGATCGCTTCATCCCACACCGCGTCGGCCACGTCGGCGGCACTCGGCGCGGCGCTGTATGACGCTGCCGCAAGGCGAGTGGAGACAGCCGCGTCAATGCGCCCGAGCTCTGTCCCGAGCTCTGTGCGCACCTGACCGGCGACAGCCTCCTTGGTGGGCGGCGTCGTGTAGTCTCCGGCCTGGAGCGGACTGCCGACGGTCGCTGCCTTGGCCACGGTCGCGTCCTTCGCCACGGTCGCGTCCTTGGCCACGGTGGAGTCGAGCGCGAGCCCGCTTTGCAGTTTCGTCACTGCGCCAGCGGCCACGGCGTCGGCAGAGACGGCGTTGTCTGCTATCGCCTTCACGTCGGCGGGCACGTTGCCGGTCACGTCGCCAGACGCCAGGGTCGCAGGCACCTTGCCGCCGGATGCGTTGATCTGGCCCGCGCCGGTGCCGACCGAGACCTTCATCGCGTCGCCCGCCTGGGCGGCGGTCTTGGCGGCGTTGTAATCGGAGTGCAGGGTGAATCCTGCCTTGTCGGTCAGGGCACGGGTCGCCGCGCCCCAGACGGCGGCCGCGTTGTCGGATGCTGACGGCGGCGCTGCGTAGGACGCAGCCGCCAGCCGGCTGTCGACCTTGGCGTTGAGGTTGGTGCCGAGAATCTTGCCCGCCGTGCCGTCTCCGTAAGAACCGGGCAGCTCCGTCGCCCAGGGGTCGCCGCCCGTGCTTGCGGCTGCCAGCGCCTCCCCAGCCGAGCCTTCATCGTCGTGACCGGAGATGTCCTCGTCCCAGACCGCGTCGGCGATGCTTGCGGCGCTCGGGATCGCCGGCGCGGAGCCGCTGATGTAGGCCGTGTTCACAGTCGGTGCGATGAGGATGCGCTGATACAGCGTGTCGCAACCCTTGGCAACGACGATGAGCACGACCTCGGACCCGACCGCGCCGTCGAAGGCATCGGCGGTGAAGTCGATACGGTAGAGGCCGTTGCCGCAGTGGTAGCCCTTGCCGGCGCTGAACGCTGAGTCTGCGGCGGCCAGCGCGGTGAGGTCGGTCTTGGCTGACTGAGCTGCACCCTCCTCTTGGTAGTAGGTGTCGATGTCGGTGATGGCCACGTCCGTCTTGGGGAGATGCGTCGTGGCGTCCCTGAGCACCCAGTAAGTCGAGAACCCGGCCGCGCCGGACTTGATGAGCCTCATGCCGATACACCTCCCATCATGTCAACCGGCATGACTCCCGTGGGGCAGAGCCAGGTCGCCGCCAGGCGCGGCGCGTAGGCGGTTGCGTTCATGGAGAGATTGCCGACGCTCGTCTGGCGGCAGTACATCTTCACGACGTCGTTGGCGGCGAGCTCGCGCATGCACGACACCTGCTGCATGCACAGCACGTTGCCCGGCGAGGGGATGCGCTCGTGCGCGACGAGGTCGTCGCCGACCACGATGCCGATAGAGCGCCAGCCGGCAGCGTTGGCTGCCCAACAGAACGACAGGTCCAGCAGGTAGACGCCGGCGACAGGGATGGTGATGCCGGCCGGCGAGCCCGAGTCGAAGAAGCCGTCCGTATCCCACTCGACGGTCGCCGACTTCGTAAGCGACGGATAGACGTCGGTGTTATTGCCGATGGTACCGTCCGACGTGCGCAGGATGGAGCACGACGGCGCCAGCGCCGCCATCAGACCGCCCTCGTGATGGTCGAGTAGCTCGATATGCCCGCGCCGAGGTAGCAGTAGCCGCCCCCGACGATGACCGTCCAGTCGCTCTGCGCCCCGACCGTGGTCGTGTCCCACACGTTCGGGCTCGGCAGGTAGAGCGCCAGCACGTCTTCCTTGAGCAGCCCCCGGATGCAGCCCACGCCGCTGGGCCATGTGTCCGCGGCGGGCGCGTTGCGCTGCAGGATTGCGATGCGACTGGTCAGGTTGACCCCGCCCAGCCAGAGGTCGCTTGCGCCGCTCACGTTGCCGCCCGCGAGGAGGTTGCGGTCGAGCCACGGCCGCGTCACGGCACACCAGATGGCGTTCCATGAGCTGGATGCAATGCCGGACCCGGCCATGAGCGCGGCCGTCACGCCGGGCAGGCGCGAGAATCCGCCGTAGGTGACGGGACTGCTTGTTGTTACGCCGGTCATGTTGCCAGTGGCGCTACCCCCCGACAGCGCCACACAGCACAGCGGCATCGGGTCTGTCCCCACGAGCGAGTCGAGCAGGCCGAAGTAGGCCGAGTAGGTGGTCGCGCTCACCTGACAAGCGACGATAAGCACGTCCTTGGTCAGTTTGAGCGCGTAAGCGAACCCGGAACTGATGAGGGTTGGCGCCCAATACATTCCATACGTGCCGTAGCGCGCGTTGAACGTGCGCCACGTGGGCGTGCCGTCGGCGGAGTCATGCGTGTAGTCAGTAGCGTCCGGCACGATGGCCGGGTTCTTGTACTGCCCGATGGGACAGGCGCACATGCCCTTGTTCGTATCGGACACGATGGGGGAGTAACGTTCGAACGTCGCTATCCAAACACTGTTACCGCTCGCGTAACAGGCCACCCCCACGTAGAAGTCGATTCCTGCGCTGTTCGCCCCCGCCCCGGTCCCGGCGCATTTGAACACGTCGACGGAGTAGCTCGCGCTGCCGCTCTGCCCCGCCCCGGTCCCGGCGGGCACGTTCTCGACGAACGACCAGTTGCTGGTCGAGCCGACCAGCGTCTTGAGCTTGTCCGAGAGCGCCGCGCCGGGCGTGTCGGAGGTGATGGAACCGTTGTCCCAAGCCATTACCTCATCTCCTTCAAGGGGAAGTGCTTGCCGGGGCACGAGGTCGAGTTGAGCGGCATCTCACGGTGCCCCTTGACCGGCACGCCGTAACGCCGCTTCAGGTCAGCGATGAGCGCCAGGCCGGCCTCGCGCTGCGCTCTCGGCATCGACTTGCGCAGGTCGTAGTTGCCCTCGAAGCAGACGCCGATGCAGTGGTTGTAGTAGAGCGTGTGACCACCCATCGCCCACTCGGGACGGCCCCGGTGGACCTCGCCCTCCAAGGTGATGTGATAGTGGTAAGCGATGCCGACCATGCCGATGCTCTGGTGGTAGGCGTGGATCGCGGCTGTCGT
>Ga0302237_1001263_pt1 | contig 18546 bp, 31 predicted proteins | sample AAG_UR_Ala_MG_FD_193530 | JGI IMG/M metagenome (GOLD analysis project Ga0302237, IMG submission 193530) | Enriched activated sludge microbial communities from anaerobic digester in WTTP, New Holstein, Wisconsin, United States - AAG_UR_Ala | ecosystem: Engineered > Bioreactor > Anaerobic >... | reverse complement strand
CACCCATTCCCAAATGATGATATATGTATAATGATTTCTCCATATTTATTATAGGATATTTTTAAAGTATAGTTTTGATTTATGTTGTCTGGTTATATTTTGATCCCATATATACGTAAAATTGTCTTCTACATACGCAACAAAAGGAAAGTACGTATATGATGTAATAGTTTTAAAGCGATGTATCAAAGCAATTATGCTATCATCAGTAGTTGTTTCAAATTTTTCAAGATAATCAATTACTTTATCATACGCGCTATTTCTTATAATTGTAGCCGGAATGCAGTCAATAATAGGACTCGGAATAACATTTGCCAATTGTAACATAGCGGGAAAAGGAATTGCATATCCAGGAGTGCGCGGAATGCCTGATAAATATACATGTTCCCAATCATTTGGAAGTATTTTAAAAAGGAATTTAATTCTTTTTTCAAAATCTTCTGCTAATATAACATCATCTTCAAGAACAATTACATATTCCCACTCTCTCATTCTAGCCATTTTTATTGCATTAATATGACTCATTGTGCATCCGATTTCTCCTGGCTTAAATTTTTCTCCTTCGCGATATCCACCAGGCAAATGAAGAAATTTATTTTTTTGTTCTTCAGAAAGTTCTTGGCCGTCAACAGCGTCATTTATCATGGCATCAATATTCAATTGCTTTAACTGCGTAATAATTCTTTCTCTTCGTTCCTTTGCTCTTTCGAGACTATTTACTATTATGTTCATTTTTTAACTTTTTCAATCAACCAACTTTCAAAATTTATCATATTTGCTTCGTGTTTATATTTTTGTTCTTCTGTAAACACCGGCTTTTCATATATTGATTTGAATAAACTCCAATCACTATCAACTTTCTTAACAATATCAAGTTCTTGTTTTGTTACATCGAGAAATGCTTCTGTATTCCAATCTTCTCTAACCCTTGTATCTCCCCAGTAAATTGGCATTGCTCCTACAAGAAATGCATCCATAAGTTTTTCAGTACAATAGTATCTAAATGGAGTGTTTTCATAAGCAATCATGAATTTATGCGGATGTTTTAAAAAGAATTCATCTTTAGCGTCTCTCCAGTATTTTCCCTCCGATAATCTCATTAATGTAGGATCATTCTGTAAAACTCTTCCGTATGAATGTACATGTTTGTATTGGCTAAGATATTGATATGCTCCAATTCTCATGAAATTATTCGGATTTGACACGGTAAACGCACACCATCTTTCAAATTGTTCTTCGGAATAATTTAATCGATTATACAAACGATCTTTTAATTCTGGTTTAAGCAACATATAAACTTGCCATAACGGCAATCTAAAATTCTTTTCTGTGTGTGGGTCAAATGATATCGTATAATCTGAGGTATACTGAGACGCACGATAATTTTCTCCTAAGTACAAAATTTTCTTGCATTTATATTTAGGTGTGTCTTCCATTCTATTAAATATAGAATGAAATAGTACGTCAGGATTATCTTTATCTAAAACAACTTCAAAGTGTTTCTTAAGTATTGGTGTTATGAAATCTTCGTAGTTCCATTCTGGCCAGAAATCTGTGAACCAGATTTTAATCTTTTCCATTTTTATTTTCAATTAAAGTGTGTAATGTGTTTCCATTTTCATCAACGGTTTTAACTCCATACGTTATTGGGCCGGCAGTATGATCTATTGTAATAGTTGGCATAGGAATTCCTTTTGCGTCAAATTCTTTTTTGAGCTCATCATGTAAGTTCTTAAACAAATCATCCCATACTTTCATATTTTTCTCATCACCGGGAATATACGGGAATATATCGTCAGCTAAAAGTTTGGGCTGAATATTTCGAACTTTAGGAAATCCTATTGATTCGAAGCTATTTTTCTTTTTCACTATTATTGTTCTTTAGGTACAACAATCCACATTAGTATATACGCAAAGGTGAATGGAATTATTACTGAAAATAAAGCTCCAAATACGAAGATTAATCTCCATATAACAGGATCCATTCCAAAGAATTTTCCGAGTCCTCCACAAACACCTCCAAGTACTTTACTTGTTAGGCTTCTTCTTAATAATTTTTCTTCCATCTTAAATGTATGTTATTTGAAATGCTATCGCTAATAAGTTCCATTGATATAACGTAAGTCCTAAACGTTTACACCATTTAAGTACTTTTATTCTTTGAGCAATCCATGAAATAAGTACTGCTATGCCAATACCAAAAATCCAAAAGAACGCAAATCCCTTGATTACATTCCAAAGATCAAGATTAGTTGACATATGTACAATTCCTAATGCAACTATTATCAGGAATAAAATTGGCATAAAAAATCTCCCCCATTTATAAAGAGAACCAAAGACCCATTTGTAAATCAATGGCACCTTATATTTTCTCATTTCCGTTTCAAAGTATTCTAATTGCTCACTTGTGAACGGAAGCTCATTAACATCTGTAAATTTTGACATCTTTTATTTTATTTATTCTATCTTAAAAACTTCTTCACCCGAAATTTTGTTTGGATCAAATGCATCTTTATCACGAGAAACAATGTCAAATGAATAAAGCGTGTAATTTTCAACTTCTCCTCTTTCATTAACTATTCCAGTTCCTCTTGGACGAATTACAAATAATTCTTCGAATTTTTTCGGATCATTCTTTATCATATTCATTACTCTATTACCACTTGGAGTTGCAAGTATCTCAATAGTTCCTTCAACTGAGTTATCATTAGGATTCATCCACATATCTACTATTCGATGCGAAACATTTGCAAGCGAAGTTTCAGGCCTATCAGGATATCCAAGTTCTCCTAGTAAATTTCCGTCGAGAATATCTTTATGTGCGTGTTGCAAAATTCCTAACGCGCATTCTTTTGTGTAAATTCTTCCATTTGCGTTTTTTACATCGCAATACAAGAATTTCCCCGTTATAAAGTTTTTTGATGTTTTCATGCTAACTAAACTTTTTTCTTACCCATTTTTGTTTTTCGCGATCCCAAGACATACTTCCATACATTGATCCGTCCCAGTCTTCGAAGATATCTTCGATATTAATCTCTTCTTCATTTATTGAAGGATCTATAGGATCTATTTTAATTTCTTTTTCTTTATTCATAATCATCGGGACTTATTCCGAGCATGAATACATTTCCGCCCAGAAATTGTGCCTTTTCATAATTTTTGTTTTCTCCACGTATTGAACTCGTTAGTGACTTCGAAGGTATAATAAGTGGAGGACTTGCAATATAAAAATTAAATCCCTGTTGAGTCATCATAACCCAAGAGGCTTTATCTGCAATCATCGGTTGCATATCTTGGAGTTGCACATATCCTTTCATTGCTCTTTCTGTTAATCCATAAGCAAGAAAACTCCAACTTGCAAATCCTTTAGTCCATCTTGGCGCAACTCTTACGTTTTGAGGTTCAAGATTTGCCATATAAGAATAGAGAAGAACTCCTTCTGCATCATTTGGCAAAGTATTCATGTATTTTGGAAGAAGAGTATCAAAGTCTTTATGAAATACACAATCATCCTCAAAAACAAAAATACTTTTAGCTCCATCTAACAATGCCGATTTAATCACTGTATAGTGTGATTGCATTGCTCCAAGTTCATTTGGAAACTCTTTATTAAATAAGCGATGATTAATTTTTAAATCATTATACTTATCAGCATAAAGTTCAATTAATTTAAAGGCATACCCAGGAATAACAGGTCGATAAAACTCAACCTCAATATCATGTTTTATAAACTGAGCAAGCGCGTGTTTATATTTGTCCTCTCGTTCTTTGAGGCAAATACAATAAATCTTGTCGTATCGATCATTTATCAAACTCATTTTAAAAATATCTTAATTTAACACAACATCCATGTTTCATGATCAAATATGTATCATTTTTAACCCAATCTCCGCCATCATACAATAAACCGGGTTCAACTCTTGGAACATGTGAATGGCCAATTATAAAAGGGTGTCCTTTTATTTTAGCCAATTCCATAGTATTATTATGAAGATCTTCTTCTCCGGTTTCACCACCATCGGTATATATTATGATGCTTTTATTAAAAATTCTTCTTATTTGAAGCCACAGTTTAATAGCATCACCATGCTCAATTATGTAACCGTTTAATCTTACTCTTTGTCTTATTTTGGTCCCAAATAACCAACCAAACGGAAGTAAAAGCCAATTATAACGATCGTGATTTCCTATTATGTAAATTTTTTCTTTTCCTTTAAGTGCTTTCTTAATTCTCTTAATATATGGCCAGTGTTCTTTAAGAGTCTTAATTCCGTGCTTAATCATGTAATTTATATCTACGATGTCACCATTCAATACTATGCTGTCAAACTTTAATGTTTCGATACATTCAGTTACTTCTTTAATATGACATCTTGGATCGCCAAAATGTGTATCAGAAATGATCAATATTTTTCTATTAGTATGTTTCATTAAAAATTTTATTGTAAATTCGTAAAAATTCTTCTTCCAAGAAATTTTTGTATTCTTTTACGAAGAGATGATAATCATTTTTATAATCATAAAATGTTGCTCGATTTCCTGTGTTTCTTTGAAACACTTCACGCATTCTTCTACCTATCATGAATTGTGTTTCGACCCATTCTGCGTAATCTTGTGTAAGCCCTCCTTTGTAATTATGTCCCCAACCATCTTTACCGTATGTTGGTGATACGCCGGTTGCGAATCGATATTCGATTCTAAGATCTAATGCTGTCATATTATATCTTAATTCTTTTAGTTTTTTCGTCTAATAAGTTTAATTTTTCAAGTAAATCTCCATTATAGCCGGCAACAGGATAAATACATTCAATTTTTGTCCGAGAGTTAGTATCTGATGCGGCAATTGGAACAACTATCCAACGTATTATTGTGTTTGTTTCATCCTGTAATTCTTGAGGGAATGATTGTTTCAATATTTCATTAAATTCAGATACTCGAGTTCTAACTTTAACTTCTGATTGAGTGCCAAAGGGGATAGTACATGATAAAATGATTAGTTGTTTCATTAAAATAATGCTTTAGGTTTAACAATTTTTGCTTTCTGTAGTTGCTGTACATCATCAACAAGTTTCTGGAATATCCAGTTACTATCACAATGATCATGTGTAACTTGATAACTATGTTCAAGATACCTTTTATGTAAGGCCTTGTTAGAATATATATCGTTTATTTTTTCAACGATTTCTTCGACATTGCTTAAATCCTGTTTGACAAATAATCCGTATTCATCGAGATCAACAAATCTTTTATCAGTTTTGTTTCCGTTCTTATCGAATACCCAACAATTTTCTGCCCAATGATAATCAAACATTGGAACTGTGCCTACTCCTACGATTTCGCATTGCGCATATTCAAAGTTATCACCGTAAGCGTCTGCATTCAAGTGATAAAAGTCTGCACCTACTAAAGATGAGCTTAATGTTTCCATTCCATCAACATAATCGTAAGGACCAAAAATGTAAACCTTATCGAATACTCTTTTATCATTATCAACTACAAGCCCGTTTTCAATTGCTTTAGGCGTGCATTCAATCATTTCTTTTTTGGGTATCTTGGTCATTTCACGACCATCAAATTCATAAAAGATGGGTAATGCACCAAGTGATCTCTCGACACCTTTCATTTCAAGTAATAGGTTATTCTTACTTGAATAAGGCAAGAATCCATAGAGCCTCTCAGGCTGCTTGAATGTGGCAAATCGGCCAAGGTAAGTAATTTTCTTCCAGTGTTCTTTCTTTTGATACTTAAGTAGGGGTTCAAAATTAAATCCTACGTGAAGCTGAATAAATTTTGAACGAATGTTTCCTCCAAACATTTCAACAAGTTTCTTGTAAAATGGCGAGGTGATACTATGAGAAACGATTCCATCACACTGATTACATATTTCAAAGAAATTAGCATTTCTATGAATTGATTGAATTTTGTGATCATTCTGGAATACAACTTTCTTAGTTTTGATATTCTTAACCATCGCAAGAAAACCATCCTGAGCCCATTGAGAATGCCCCTTAACACTTGGAACACTATTCAAGAAAACAAAATCGAACTTATTCAATTCATCATGAATAGTTGCAATGTTCTCTTTTGTAATGTCTTTGTAAGGTGGCATATCTTGAGCCTTTCCTCTACCCCATTTTTTGTCATCCATCACATAAACTTCATGTTCTATGTCATGTGTTCTTAGAAAACCGCAGATCTCAATCATATATCGAGTAACACCTGCGCCTTCAATTCCTCTTCCTAAAATTAATGCTATTTTCATATTTTGTTATTCATTATGTTTTCTATTTCTTCATCAGTCATCCATATTATAGTTTTAGCTATTATTTCACGATCTTCAGGGAGAAAATTTCCATTAAATCTCCCTTTATATTCTCCTTCGTCAGGAATATAAAAATATTGTTTTCCGCCAAAATGTTCTAAACCTTCTGGTTTGATTTTTCCAGTTTTAACTAAATGTTGTATTATTTTATTTGATGGCGTAAACATATCATCCTTTTTTGTTATAATATGGTTTATATTTTATTTTTCCGCATTTTGAACATTTCCATTCACTCTTTGGTTTATTTGGGTCTCCGTAAATATTTCTTACGAAGACCAACTCATGTTTTTCGCATTTAGGAGTTTGCTCTTGGACCATGACCTTCTCGTTTAATTTTTTTATCGTATTCTTTAAGCTGTTTTTTCAACTCTTTGATTTCATCTAATAATGCCTGACATTCAAAGCATATATCATTCGATTCTAACTGTTTTTTAATTAGTTTTTGTTCAAGTAAATTACGTTCTTGAACCAATTTGTTATACGTTGGTGACATGTTAAAATAAACTTTTAGTTGTTTTTTTATTCTTTATTAAGTAATTCTTTTCTTTTGGGTTTTCAACCAAAATATCATCGATATTTTCACAAGCGTATTCCTTTCCGTTCAAATAATTGTAGCAATCTCTCATTAAAGGAAGCTTATTTGTTACACTAAAATGAACTAAAGGCTGTTTTGCCGGATAGCTTTTCATTGTGGAAAAATATTTTTCAAGTATTTTCCCTGTATCTTTTGTGTTTAATTTTTCTTTTATTTTTCGTAAATGAGAATATGCTGTCAAATAAATCTGTGACAATTGATATTTCTCCATTCCTAAACGAGGAAATGCTGAATTAAAAAAGGGAGTGTCTAAATAAAACACTGCAAAACTTCTTTGTCTTAATGATCGTGAATTGTTATTCAATTCTTCGATATATGCCTGATCTTCATATAAAACCTGTATGAATTCATCAAACACAGAATTGAAATGAATCTTAAGATCGGGTATCATACTTTTAGGAAAGTAAAAATTTGTCGCGCACGTGCACAGATTATTATTACTGTCAAAGTTTTTTGAAATCCATGAATATAACTTTTTCCAGCTTGGATAAACTCGATCTATTATGAGAATCATATCTTTAGAATACACTGCTTTCTCAGATTCAATAACTTTTTCAAATGAATTATCAAAGAACAATACGTCATCATCTGTAAAATAGAATGAATCATCTAAAAGATTTTCTTTTAATAACATGTTGATGAAATATATCTTGCTAAATGTGGATAAGCTCGAAAGATATTTTTCGCCATAGTATTTTCGAAAATCTTTTTTATCAAAAACGAATGTAGTTGTAGGATCGATGATTTTACGAAATTCACTTGAATCATCTTGATCTACATACAATAGCATGCGTTTCTTTAAAAATTCGTGATGTTTATGTGTATAAAATAACTTGAATATCTCAAGATTATAAGTTGTTACTACTGTAATCATTTACTCTTCGTTTAAGTAATGTAATAGTGCTTCTCTTGGTGTAAGTTTCCAATCTTTTGCTTCTACAAAGAAACTGGTTTCGACATCTGATGGTTCATCTCCATACACAACATTTTGGAAGCCATCTGATGTTACAGCCCATTTTCCGTTATCATCATTGAGAAGATTTGGGCATTGTCCCAATTTTGAAAGTTCTTCCATAATAAACTCAAATGGTAATTGTTCATAATACAATTTAATGTATTTGAGAATTTCATTTGTTAATTCATCGATTTGATCATTTACTTCTTTTTCATGCGGATCATTATCTCCAAATTGGTGTAGTTGATTAATCAATTTATAACGGAAGTTACTCATCGATAAAACTTCGTCTTGGAATGCGCTGTTCATATTTGTATATTTTATATTTGTATATTATATCGTTTAACTTCGGGAAAGTTTTAAAAAATCTTGTTAATTTTCACTCGAAAAGGGACTTTAAAGTCCCTTTTCTATAAGTTATTTATTTTGTTATCCTTGAAAATCAAGACAACCGTCACTATCAATATATTCTATCGCTTCTTCTAATGTTTTGAATTCATCACGATCATCAATTTCATGATCAACATCATATTCAAAATCTTCAATATTATCTTCATCAACTTCAAGGTCTCCGTCATCTAATTGTCTTTGTTCGTATCTGGAAAATTCTCCGTTTCTTCTTTCGCCTTCTTGAGTAACTACATATTTCTTTGGTCCTTCTTTTGTAAGAGTTACTGTAAGGTGCAAATAATCAAACTTTCCGCCATATCCTGTCATTGGATGAACTAGATTGCCTGACCAAGTTGCAGTGTTTTCATCTTCAAGATCAAATTCTTTAAGATCACTGACACTAATTAGGTCCTTTTCTTCAAGTTCTTCTTCAAGTGTTTGTCCGATACCCATATCTTTTATAGGGTCACTTTCACCTTTATATTTTTCATCTAACTCGTCTTCATCTGCATATTCACGTTTTCCATTTACGATATAATATTCTCTACCATCTTCATCGAAACGTGCATCATCTTCTTCATAAAAACTTTCATCTTCTTCTTCGTCATATTCTTCATCATAACGATTTAACATATCAGAATATCCTTCATCTAACTTACTAACAGCGTGAACTGCGTTTAAGTATGCCATTTGGCTTTCACCTAAGAACTTTTTAAGTTTTGAATCTTTTGAAGTTTCTTCTTTTGCTTTTTCAGCTTTTTCAGCTTCTTTTTTCTCAAGTTCTTTAGCTTCCTTATATTTGAGAATAGCATTTTTCATACCGCCTTTGAACGTATCGTTGTAGAATGATTTGAATGCATTTACAACATTATTTGAACCGCATCTGAAAATTTCTTCTCTTTCATCTCCAGAAATATCATATACAACAAAGTATGTTTGAGGAGCTGTAAGATCAGGAGCTGGTTCTGAACTCATAGGTTCTTCTACAGGCATATCTTCAACGGGTTCTTCTCCGCCAAGATCTCCAAGATCTTCTCCACCTTCTTCAGGAGTATCAGGAAGTTCGGGAATTTCAACTGCGTTATCAGTTGGATCTTCTTCGGGTTCTTCTTCAACTGGTGCTTCTTCTGCAGGATTTTCTGCGCCTAAATCTTTAAGATCATCTCCGGTTTCTGCAGCTTCAGTTACTTTATTTGGAACCTGTTGTTCTTCGTAAAAGTCTTCTTTTGGTTCTTCTTCAATTGTTTCTTCTTCTGCACCAATTTCTGGACCTTCAATTATTTCTTCTTCAGGTTCATCGGTTGCTCCAAATCCACCATCGATGCTGCCATCTGAAAGTGTTTCTACTGGTAATTCAAGAACGCCCACAACATAATCACTATCAAATAGTTTATAAACGTCGCCGGATTCAGTAAATCCTTCTTTGGTCTTCTTGTTTTCTTCCCAGAACTCTTTCCATTTAAGAATTTCATCTTTTGAATTTTTCTTGAAATCCTCGAAATTCTTTTTGAGTTTTTCTATAACTGCTAAGCCATCTTTTTCTTTAGTTTGTAAATCAGCCTTTGCGTCTTCTTCAAATACTCTGAAGAATTTATAATCATAATACTGATTCAAAGATTCTCTTACATGCTTCATATTAGTTAGTTTTGTTTTATATATTCAAGCTTTTTTCCGTTGAATATATAAATAAAATAAAAAGACATTCTATGAAATATAGCGAATATTTACAACTTCGAGAATTACTTGAAAGCCACGGAGTTACAATAGAAGAGTTTAAAAAGGATCCTGCTTTATACGAAGGAGTGCTTTCAACCCTTGGAAAAGGACTTTGGACGTTGGCAAAAAAGGGCATGAAAGTAGCTGTATCAAAAGGTATTTCTGCTAATAAAAAAGAAGAATTAAACAAAGCCGCAACTGATATCAGAAAATGGATTCTTGATGAAGTTAAAAAAGGAGAGGATGAAAGCCACCCACTATATAAAACACTACAAAACAAAAAAGCTGCAAAAGAAACATTAGAAAAAGATCCAAGCGCAAAAACAGCCGCAGGAAAAAGAGCTAAACAAACAGTTAGATTGTTAGATAAAGAACTTGCAAAATTTCTTCGAAAAAAGGTAGATATTAAAGTTAAATCAATCGAACAAAAAATAACAAAAAATGATAATTTAACTGATGACGATAAAGAAGCGTTAAAAGAATACTGGGATGATTTGTCAATAAATTTGGAAATCTCAATATCGGAAGCTTTATCAGATGCCGATATAATTGAAGAAGATACTACTGAAGATTGGTTAAGACAATTACAAAAGGTAACAAAGATGAGAACCGCTGAAGAAAAACCTGAAACTCAAGAAAAAAAGGCCCCGGAAAAACGAGTTAAATCACAAAAAACACCTGCTAAAATTAAAACAACATAATGAGTAGATCAGCTGAAATAAACGCTAAAAAATATTTTTTAGTTTCAAAGGAATTATACCCTTCAATATCCGATGAATTTGCCGAAATTGAAGATGATAGCTCTTTAGATTCAATTCAAATAGAACGATTAACCGATAAAATTAAAAAAGCAATATCGATATTAAAACAAATCGATACTGCCGCACTTAGTACCGTTGTTGACGAAGATGCTGTAGAGGCTATTGAGGATAACATAAGTTTTATGTATGAAGAGCTTCTATACATACAAAAACGTTTAATGGCTGATGAATATGTAGATAATCTTAGAACGCCTGTTCGAAAATACATTAAACAAATGGCCGGAGATCCAAGTAACTATAAAAAATGGGCTAAAAGTGAAGAAGAACTTACGGGTAAATTTATTGGAATGATTACTCATCCAGATAATATAGAAACATATCGTAATCAAATTCGAAGAATGGCTTTAGGAACTATGAGTTTAAAAGAATTCAAAAAAATTTTTGACGCAACAAAAAATAAAATGATTCCCGATTGGGAAGAACAACGAAAACATCAGAAGGGAAAATTTCAATCATTCAATCAGTATAAAGAAGAAAATGACTAAATGGGTGGATTCATATCATATAAACAATACGTTTTAAATGAAACATATGAAAGCCAAGAAGAGTTAAAACAATATGTAAAGGATCTTGTTGCTCTTGGCAATAAATTGCCATTTAAAAAATTTCTTACTATTTCAAAATTAATTGATACCGATAAATTCAAAGTTATCGGTGATTTCTTAAAGAACACTAGCCTTGGTTTAGTAATAGCTCCTGAGTTAAAAGAACTTCCTCAATTCGCTAATGTTGGGGGAATTTACCTGAGACCGTATGAATACGGTGCTTTACCTATTGATAAAGATATTATAGCTTCATTAAAAAATACGTTTAAAAATTTAATTGTAATAATAAATCCAAATGGAAACGTGTTACTTCACGAGCTTCAGCATGCTTACGATGATTATCGTTCAAAGGGTAAATTCATAAGTCAAAAAACTGAAGATCAATTGGCTACGGCTCAGAAAAAACAAGACACAACAAAATATTTTAGATCAGTTCACGAATTAAGTGCATATTATACTCAAATAGTAGCTGAATTACAATTTGTGAATGAATACCAACAATTACGTGATTTTAAATCGATTTACTATGAATTTAAAGAAATGTGGCCCCAATATGATAAATTGACGCCAAAAATTAAAAAAGTTCTTGTTAGAAAACTTTCTTCGTATTATGAAAAACTAAAAGAAGAAAGACAGAAGGGAAATATGGAACTTCCTCCGGTTCCTCCATTAGTCTCAAAAAAGAAAGAATAAATATAAAAAATATAGCTAAGATGAAACATAAAATTAAACCTCTTGATGAATATTTGAAAACTTCTGAATTAAACGAGGAGTTCTACAACCCATTTGAAGTAGATAATCCGGTTGAAACAAAACCTTCTCATATTGCAGATAAGGGCGGATTATTAAAACTTCGTAAAGAGGTGTTCAATATTAATCGAGTTGAATATTCGAAAAAAGCTAACGGATCTTATACTGTATTGGCAAAAACACAATTTGCTAAAGGCGAAATAGTTGAAATAGCTCCTGTTATTTTCGTGGGTCCTGAATCTAAAGCAGTTCCAAGATTAAAAGACTATATTTTTGAAATTGACAAAAACAAACAACAATATGGCGTTGTTCTCGGATATGGCTCTTTATATCGCCACAGTGAAACTCCTAATATAACTTTTGCATATAATAGTAAGAACAGACAAATGTATTTTATTTCTGCAAGACCTATTAATGCAGGTGAAGAATTAACAATTGACTATGGAAAAGACTACTGGGCAGAAAGATCAGGCTTCGGAACAATGGCACCTCAAGAATCGCCCGTTAAAGCAGGTGAAGTTGTCGCTAAAGGTGAAGACAAAAACGAAAGCATCGCTCAACCAAACGCAGAAGATATAACGAATCAATCTGTAACGAAACAGTTTGGCAAACCAAACAGCCCAGCAAATCCCGCTGTAAGTGGAGTTGCAATTAAAGGAATAGGACAACAGTAATGGATCCCGAAGATTTAGATATGGATGAATTAGAAAATTACGCCTCAAATTCATCAGCTAGTGATTTAGCTAATCAAATTTTAGACATCATTAATAAACAACGATAAATGGAATTAGAAAAAATTAAATCAATCACACTCTCCTTACTTAAGAGAGAATCCGATGTTAAAGATAACGAAGCCACTTATTCAAAGAAAGTGACTGCAAAATTTGTAGTTCCCGAAAATTTTCATTTGGTAGAAGAAAATGCCCCAGAATTGCTTGAGGGAATGTACAGCGACTTGTTAAAAAATGCACCAGATGATGTAGATTCAATCGGTATATGGATAGAAATGGATACCATTACTTTGGATAACGCGTTATCTCTGCAGACTCTTGATGACATCAAGAAGTATTCTCAAGCAGATCTTAATCCAGCATGGGAATTTTTCAAAATGACCTTACAATAAAAGTGGCGGCGGGTACCCTATGTAACCACTTCGAGATGGCTTGTAGTTTAAATAGAAAAAACCACGAATCCAATCACTCGTGTTGTGGAGTAAGAGTCCACTAAGCCATCTTTTTTCTTTAAAAAACTTTAATATATACAATCAAAAAACTAAACTAAAATTATGTATATAACAGTAAAACTTTACTGAAAGAAATGAACGAAATTGAGTCATCTAAAACTCAGTATCAGAGCGCTACGGAACAATTATCTGATACTGACGAACCTCCTCTCATATGTTCCGAAAAATCACAAACATTCAAAAACAAATTTTATCCAAAGGCATCCCAAAAAGATTGGGACAGCTGGCATTGGCAAGTATGCAACAGCATAACATCTTATGAAGAATTAGTAAGAATCTTTGGTTCTTCAGAATATGAATTGTCTGAAAACATAAATCTACCTCTTAGAATAACTCCATATTATGCAAGCACAATAACATCTCTCAATGAGGGAATAGGTAAGTGCGTTATTCCAACCAGTAACGAGCTTATCGTAACTGAGAATGAACTTAATGATTCATTGTCAGAAGAAGAACAAAGTCCTGTAGAATGCATAGTTCACAGGTATCCTGATAGAGTACTATTTTTAACTACGGACTTTTGTTCTTCAAATTGTCGATATTGTACAAGAAGTAGATTAGTAAATCGAGAAGCTATCTCAAGAAAAACATGGGATAAAGGAATTCAATACATTAAAGACCATCCTGAAATACGAGACGTTTTGATATCAGGTGGGGATCCGCTTACTATGGGAGATCAAAGTATCGAATATCTTCTTAAAGAAATTAAAGCAATTGAACATATTGAATTTATAAGAATGGGAACAAAAGTCCCAGTTGTAATGCCACAAAGAATTACTCCTAATTTAGTTAATATGCTTAAAAAATATCATCCGTTATTTATCAGCATTCACTTTAGTCATCCAGATGAGTTAACTCCAGAAGTTAAACACGCCTGTGAAAGACTTGCAGATGCAGGAATTCCATTAGGCTCACAAACAGTGTTGCTTAACGGCGTAAATGATGATGTTGAAACGATGAAAAAATTAATGCAAGGATTACTAAAAATAAGAGTTCGTCCTTATTACATATATCAATGCGATAGAGTTGTTGGCACAAGTCATTTTAGAACACCAATAAGCAAAGGAATAGAAATTATCGAAGGCCTTAGAGGATGGACTACGGGATATGCAGTTCCTCAATTTATTGTTGATACTCCTGGGGGTAAAATCCCGTTATTACCTGATTATTATCAGGGAAAAGAAGGAAACTGCGTAACACTAAGAAACTATCAAGGAAGAGAATTTGTATATTGCGAGGATTGACCAAGAATAAATAAATAAAATAAACTCTTTTTATGAAAAAATTAGTGCAAGAAAGTCTTTTTGAGTATGATGAACAAATTCATTCCAGAATTCAAGATAAATCAGAAGAAAACGAAGGCGCTCATTATAAAGTTAAGTTAGAGGAAATAGTTCAAATGGCCGAAGACCTTTATTCAAAACTTCCTGAAGGCCAAATTCCTGCCTGGGTAGGCGATAAAATTGTTGTGGCAAAAGAATATCTTTATGCTGTTACCGGATGGCTTCACGGTGTAGAAGAAGAAATCGAAGGTGAAGAAGAAGGAGCAAATCGAGAAATGGATTCTGAAGAAGAACACGAAGAAGTTGAAGATGATCTAATGCTTGATGAACTTCCGGGTGAAGTAGAAGATATGGTAGACATGCCAGCAACTCCAGAAGATATTCCAGAATTATCATCAATGCCAGTTATGTCAATACCTAAAATTAGATAATATTATGAGAAAATTAGTACGAGAATCGATATACATAAAAGAAGAAGCCTTTAAAGGAGAAATAGAAACTGGCTTAACAATTGATGATGTTGACAAAAAAGAATTCTTAGTAGGATTAGCTATTGAAAAGAAAAAACATTCCGATAATCTTGCCGTACAAAAAGCTCTTGTGATTCAAAATTTGGCAAAGAATCCTAAGTATTATAGCGAAGGAATGAAAAAAGGTATGTTTGATGATGTTGAAGCTATCAACTTATACAAAAAATACTTTATTGATAAAGAAGAAATAAAAGAATCGGTAAATGAAACTATGGCAGCAGACAAAGACGCAAAGTACGATTTTGCATTCGCACATGAAAAAGTGGTAGAAACATATAGATATTGTGGATTTAACGTTAAAGTAGCATCATTAACTTCTGAAAGATTTGGAGAAGTTTATTACGCAATAGCAGATACGGGAGAACCTGTTATGCATGGTCCATATATGCACCAAGAAATATTTGCAGCTAAAAGAGAAATCGAAGATTATTTAGATAAATATTTGGGAGAATGCGAATTCGAAAAATAATTTTAAAAGTATGCCAGTAAAAACAGATAAGGATGTATCTCCGGTATGGAAGAAACACATGACAATTATTAGAGATGTGGTATTTGTTGTTCTATTTTTAGCATCCGCAATTGGATGGGTACGCTCTGAAACTATTAAGAAAACTAAGCTTGAATCACAGGTAGAAATTTTAACAAAGACATTAGAAGATAACACGAAACAACTTGAAAAAATAAACGATATTTTAACAGAACAACAAAATCTTAATGGTCAGATTATTCAATATATGAAAATGAAAGATTAAAAAATGAAAAAGAAAATCATCGTAACAGTTTTATTTATCTTGATGTACATGTTATTAATTTCATGTAATTCTTGCACATCGAGTTCAGCCCAGCCTTCAAATGATACGCTGCAATATGAAATGCAAGATACTATTCTTAAGTATAGAGCAGATTCTGTTAGTGGAATACAAAGAGATCTTGTAGCGATTAATTATAGAGATCTTACACCACAAAATGATACACAGAAAAAGGTAGTTATCAAGAAAGAAATTAAACAAATGGAAGCTGATACAACTTGGAGATTAAGAAGAGATTCAATGCATCAAAAGTTGGATAAAACTGAAAGAACAATTAAGCAACAACAAAAAGTTCTGGATTCAATGATTGTGGTTAAAAAGAAATAGTGCATCCCCAGAGATAGTATCTTTTGCCCGACGCTCCTTACGAGGAGCGTTTCTTTTTTGTTCACTTTTTTAAAACTTTCCAAACTTACATATTTATAATATAATAACCGCAGTACCTCCGTATGAATTATTTTTATGTATATAAAGTTAGTTTGCCAGAAACCGGTGAATATTATTTTGGATCTCGTAAATGTAAGTGTATTCCAGAAAAAGATACAAAATATATGGGATCTATGTGTACGTGGAAACCCAATGTTAATAAGCTAATTAAAGAAATTTTATATACAAATTTTAGTACACATCAGGACGCGCTATTAAAAGAAACTGAATTAATTAAAGAACATATAAAAGATCCTCTTAACCAAAATTATTCATTACCTAATGGTGATTTATACATACATTCACCAAAAGAATGGATATTAAAAAAACACGGAGAAAAAGAAGGCCATAAAATCTTAGCAAAGATGTACGAAAATAATTCTAGTATTTGGAAAAGGGGTAATAAACCGTGGAATACTGGAAAAAAATTATCAGCAGAGCATTTACAAAATATACAAAAAACTTGGCATTCAGAAAAAAGAATAAAAGTTATGCAATCAGAGGAATATAGAAATAAAATGAGTAAATTGCTATCGGGTGATAAAAATCCAATGTTTAAGAAAACTATATATGAAACTTGGTATATAAAATATGGTAAAGAAATAGCCGATAAAAAATTGGAAGAATGGCATAAGAATAAAAGCGGCCAAATTCCTTGGAACAAGGGCATTCCTGCATCCGAGGAATCAAAAGTAAAAAATCGAGCGGCAAACAGTAATAGGGCTTGGATATATAATGATAATTTGCAAAAGAACAAACGAATAAAAATTACAGAACTTGAAAACTTTTTACAAAATGGATGGAAACAAGGATATAAAAAATATTAAACATGGATCAATAATACCTTTAGCCGGAGGATTTTCAATAGGCGCTGCAAATGTGACCGGCAAACCACCTGAAGTAATTTTTTCGTATACTCCATTTGCAAGCAATGATACTCTGATGAGACGTTATTTTAAGAAAAAAGGCTATGATATTCCTTATTATGTTTTAGATGATAAAAATACAAATTTACAACAAATAAAAAAATTATATGAAGGACGAATCGATTTTTTTCACGGAATTCCCCCTTGTTCAGGGCTTTCCCAAGCAGCGCAACGAAAGGCTGGCTCACGGGGATCAGCTCCTCCAAATGACTGGATGTACGAATCTGCAAAATTCTTACTCGGTGATATACGGCCCCAAGTTTACGCTTTCGAAAATGCACCAACTCTTTATACAGGTGCCGGCGACAGCGTAAGAGAACGTTTGGTTGAGATAGGAAAAGAATTTGGATACGCAATAACGTTTTACAAAACAAACACTCTTAAACATGGTGTTCCTCAATTTCGACCGAGAACATTTGGTTTATTTTATAAAGGAGAGCATGCTCCTATTCTTGAAGGCTACGATCGAAAATCTCCTCATATTACTGAATACTTAAAACAAATTCCCGAGAACACATCTCTTCAAAATGAATATGTAACTCCAGAGTGGGATATTACAAAATTTGAGATATTTAGTTATCTAAATGAGTTATATGGTAAAGATTGGAGAAAAGTATTAAATGATTATAGACCTCACTTAACTACGTATGATTATTTGATGCGTGTTAATTTGTTGGATGATTTTCAAGAATGGCAAAAGAAACATCCTAACGCATCTAAAATTGTAACTGACAACATTGCTCACATAAAAAAGAAAAGAGAAATGGGAAAAGGAGCTCGTATAAATTATAGAGTTCTTGAAGTTGATAAGGATTACACATACGCCGTTATCGGAGAAATGATGGCGAAACAAGTTCATCCATTAGAAGATAGATTAATGAATATGAGAGAATACATGCACCTTATGGGTATGCCTCATGATTATGAACTTGAAACACCTAAAGAATACGTAAAAATATCTCAAAATGTTCCTGTTAAAACATGCGAAGATATTACAACTGAAATAATTGAAACTATAAAGGGCAATCGAAGATTGTCGGCTAAATCTGTTTACATGCAGGATAACACAAAACAAATTATTAATAACAAATCTAAATCTTTATTTTAAAATGGCAACTTATCGAAATTCATGGATAGGAGATTATGCTAAATCCGTGGAAAAATACGCAAAACAAGTAAATGCTATGGCAGATGCAATGGACGCTACTATAGGGCCTATTGATGCCACTAGCAAT
>Ga0302237_1001259_pt1 | contig 18590 bp, 12 predicted proteins | sample AAG_UR_Ala_MG_FD_193530 | JGI IMG/M metagenome (GOLD analysis project Ga0302237, IMG submission 193530) | Enriched activated sludge microbial communities from anaerobic digester in WTTP, New Holstein, Wisconsin, United States - AAG_UR_Ala | ecosystem: Engineered > Bioreactor > Anaerobic >... | reverse complement strand
GTAGGCGAAATTCGGGCCGCCGCTGATCGTCACTCGGTATCGGGTGATGGCCCGCAGCCAGCGGACGGGCTTCTGCAGAAACGCCAGAGGCGAGAGGTGGACGCAGTGGCGTCCGAAGAACACGGAATACAACACGCCGCCCACCAACCCCATGTCGTGGTAAGTCGGCAACCACGAAGCGCCCAGACCAGTTCGGCTGGGCTCGAAACCGTGCGTGATCAGCGACACGTTATGCAGCAAGTTGCGGTGCGCCAGCATCACGCCCTTGGGCGTGCCGGTCGATCCCGAGGTGTATTGCAACACCGCCAGCATTTCGCGGTGGATTTTCGGCGCCTTCCAGCGATCGGCCGCGTCTTCCGAGATCTGGTCGGTCGCCAGCCACGTCAAGTCCTTCAGGTGCGGGGCTTCGTCCAACAGCACCCCGGCGCGATCGCAGACGTCGTGGACGGACAAGGCGGCCTTTGCCTGGGCATCATCGGAGATCGCCTGAATCCGCAGCATATTCCGGTTGCGCCGCGGCGGATAGGCGGGAACCGCCACCGCACCGGCGTACAAGCAGCCGTAGAAGCCGGCCACAAAATCCAGTCCCGGCGGGTACAGCAGCAGGACCCGCTGGCCCTGCAAGCCCATCGACTGGAGCGCCGCGGCCACCGCCCGGACTTTGCGGTCCAGCTGGGCGTAGGTCCAACAGACCTCCTCGGTCTCCCCGTCCTCCAGGAAGCAAAACGCGGGATCGTCCGGATGCTCGTCGGTCCAGAAACGCAGGCAATCTACAATGTTGGTCGTGGGGGTCGAATAGGGATGGAAGAAATGGTCGAGGTTCACGGTGGTGTCTGCTCCTCCTAGGCCATGAATGTAGCCTCTAGGGTATCACGCCAGGGAACGGCCGCAAACTGGTCTCCCAGGACAAACCGGTCACGGACCGGTATCCCGCGATCCTCGGTCACATGGCTCGCCGACGCGGAACGCTCGTTCCCAGAAGGCAGGATTTCCCGCGGGAAAGCGGGGCGGCGCAACGAAAAACGGCCTGTCCAGAGTCAGTATCCGGACAGGCCGTGAAACGTCAGAGCCGATCGGCTAGGCCCACTTAGCGGACCAGTGTGGCGCTGGCGGTAATCACTCGACGTTGACTCTTCAGAAACGCGGAGGGATCGACTACGGGAGCCGGCGGAACCGGAGCGTCGGCGGTGGCGGGGGCCTTCTCGGCTTCCGGCGCCTCGTCGTCGCCCTTATCGCAACCCTTGCCGTCCTTGCCGCACTTGGAGTCGCAGCAGCTGCGGCGGCAAGCGAAGATCCGTTCCAACAGCGACGGGCCGCAGCACTTCTGGACGCAACCCTTCTGGCAGGCGTCCTTGCAGCCGTCCTTCTGGCACGGGTCCTTGCAGCCGTTCTTCTGGCAGGGGCTCTTGCAGCCGTCCTTCTGGCAGGGATCTTTGCAGCCGTCCTTGCAGCCGTCCTTCTGGACGCAGCCGCCCAGCAGGCCGCCACCGAACAGGCCGCAACCCTTCTGGACGCAGCCGTCCTTGCAGCCGTCTTTCTGGCAGGAGTTCTTGCAGCCATTCTTCTGGCAAGGGTCCTTGCAGCCGTCTTTGCAGCCGTCCTTCTGGACGCAGCCGCCCAGCAGACCGCCACCGAACAGACCGCAGCCCTTCTGGACGCAGCCGTCTTTGCATCCGTCCTTTTGGCACGGATTCTTGCAGCCGTCCTTCTGGCAGGGATCCTTGCAGCCATGCTTCTGGCAGGGGTTCTTGCAGCCGTCCTTCTGGCACGGGTCCTTGCAGCCGTCCTTCTGGCAGCAGCCGTCTTTCCCGTCGCACTTCTGGGCGCAGCCCATGTTCAACAACGGACGACGGACGCATTTCGGGCCGCAGCAATCTTTTTGTGCGCAGGCGTCTTTGCCGTCGCACTTGTCACCACACTTCTGAGCGCAGCAGTCTTTCTGGCCGCACCCATTCGAGCCGAGCATTCGGTCCAACAGGTCACCGAAGCTCTGCGTGCTCAAACCTAGGCCGAGCACCATCGAAGCAACAAGGATGTTCCACTTCATCGAGCCATGTCTCCTATAACACTGGAACATAGTGAAATCGAACTGGCGCCGCTTCCGTCCAGGCCTCGCGCAGGAAGATGTCGCCGGTATGCCCGAAAGCGGTGGTCGGCATCAACCGCTGATCAATCGGCCCCCTTTGGCCGAGGAGACCGATCCGGGTCGAGTGATCGCGGGTGGGCCAATCGGAGCAGGTGGGTCATGCCTCCGATACAAACGGTGAGTAACGCCAGAACCGGTCGAGCCAATCCTTGACTCGATTGTGTCCGCCGGTTGGACCGACGCGTCGCCGGGCACTTCCACACCTGACTTCACGCGTCCACTGACATGTTCCGTATCGGCGTGCTTGACAAGAGCGCTTGAGGCTTCGAAAACAATTTTCCAGTCTTGGGTTACGACGAAAACTGTGCCGGTGATACCGGACCAGTAAGGTGCCGAAAGTGTGCCGGTTATTCCTTCGGCGCCCCAGGCGGAACGACCGTTGCCAATGGTCCCGGCCGGCAAATCCGTTACGGTTTGACAGGCCCGCCGCGATCTTCCGGAAAGGGGGACCCTCTTGCCATGCTGTACCTGATCGGGACGGACGAAGCCGGCTACGGCCCCAACCTGGGACCGCTCGTGATTTCCGCCACTGTCTGGCTGGCGCCCGACGCTTGCCGCGATGCGGATTGGTACGAACTGCTCTCCGGCGTCGTCTCCCGTCACGGGCGCCCGCAGCGGAGACCGTCCCAGGTACCGATCGCCGATTCCAAGTCCCTGTACAAGCCGGGCGGCACCCTGCAAAACTTGGAGTGCGGCGCGCTCACGGCCCTGCGGGCGATCGGCCGGCGACCCGCCGACTGGCGCGAAGCGTGGGCGGCCCTGGCGCCGCAGAACTCCGCTGACGTGGATCGCGATCCCTGGTACCGGGATTTCGAACTGGCATTGCCGCTGGCCCACGATTCGGATTCGTTAGATCGCCTCGCCGAGATCTTTCTCCAGGGACTGCAGCACGCCGGCGTCCGGTTGCTGGCCATGCGATCGGTCGTCGTGTCTCCGGAACAGTTCAACGGCCGACTCGATCGTCTGGGCAACAAAGCCACGGTCCTATCGACTGTAACGATGGAACTGATTAAAGCGGTTTTGCCGCCCGCGGAGGGTCAAGCGGTTTTGGTGGTCTGCGACAAGCATGGCGGCCGCCAGCGGTACGCTGATCTGCTGCAGGCGATGTTCCCGGACTACCTGGTCGAGATCTTTGGGGAAAGTCCGGCTCGCAGCGTGTACCGCTGGGGGCCGGCCACCCGCCGAATGGAATTTCGCTTTCTCGAAAAGGCCGAACGCCTTCTCCCGGTGGCCCTGGCTTCGATGATGTCCAAGTACCTGCGCGAACTGGCCATGTTGGCCTGGAACGCGTTCTGGCAGCGGCAAGTGCCCGGCCTGCGCGCGACGGCCGGCTATCCGCTGGACGCCGTCCGCTTCAAGAAGGAGATCGAGGGTCGCCAGCAGGGCCTGGGGATTCCCGACGAGCGGATTTGGCGCAACCGTTGAGTGTCAGAGCCCTTGGCGTGCTAGCACCGCACGCGCCGTTCGCTCTTGCCCCGTCTTGCCCCTTTTCGTACACTCCGTCGCCATTTGCTGCCGCGCGAGATAATTCGGCGAACTCCGGTTCGTCCAGTTACGTAGACAATGCCAGACGCGCCGACAGCCGCCGGCAGGGGCGTCAAACACAGAGAAGACGCCTGTCACCGGCACAGGGAGTCAAGGAAGTTCGGCAGTCAAGCGTCCAGGGTCTGCGGTCGATAAGGGAGTGTGTTCTCAGGGGCGTTCGCAAAGTCACTTCCCCGCCACGGACAGCGCTTTTCGACACGGACAGGCGACGCCAGGGTCAGTTCAAGGTAGAATGGCAACACAGCGGAAGAACTCGACGGCCGCCGGGCGACACGAGGTCGGCCCGCCGGCTGGTCTCAGCCGCCATCTCCCGGGGGAGTAAGCAATGCACATTTACGGGGTCTCATATCTTCACGGCGCGCAACCGATCAGCGGTCCTCATCGCACGCACGCGGCCGAAGCCGCGCAGCAAGCCGATTCCTGGCTGGCGGTGGATCAGCTGGACATCTCGCCGGAAGCCGACTTGGTGAGCCGCGTCCGCGACCTGCCCGACGTGCGCGCGGACCGCGTGGCGGAACTTCGCGCCCAGATCGCCGCCGGCGTCTACGAATCCGAGGCCCGGCTGGATGTGGCCCTGGGAAGACTGCTGGACGAAGTGGCCGGCTGAGCGGGCCGCGGGCTCGTGCCCCCATCATGCCGGACCAGCGGTCGTTCCGGCAGCGCTTGCAATCGCGGGCAGGGGCCCTAGAATAGGCGTTGGAAATCGCCGTTACCGCATTCGCCGCTGCCAGCCATGGCCGAAAACCAGACGCTCGGTCCCGTTCAGACTGCCCTTACGCCGCAAGCGCGGTTTGAGGAGTACTTGCAGAGCCGGGGCATGCGGCAGACGGAGCAGCGCCGCATCCTGGTGGAACATATCTTCAGCCATCACGAGCATTTCGACGCCGACCAACTGCTCGCCCAACTGCCCCTCAAAGGGCAACCGGGCTACGTCAGCCGCCCCACGGTCTACCGCACGCTGGCCGAATTCGTGGACGCCGGCCTGCTGCGCAAGTTCGAGCTGAACGGCCGCGCCGTATACGAGCACGACTACGGCTACCCGGCGCACGACCACCTGTACTGCAAACAGTGCCAGAGGCTGTTCGAGTTCGAGAGCGACGAGTTGGTCGAGTTGCGCAATCGCGTGGCCCAGCAGCACCGCTTCCGAGTCACCGGCCACCGCCTGACCATCTACGGCGTCTGTGAAACCTGCGCCCAAAGCAAACGCCGCACCAAGCGCAAGTTGGACCTGATCTGAGCGGGCTATCCCTCTGAGGTCCGATCAAGGCGATCGCGGATAGACCTTCACGGTCTTGACAACGGCGCGGAAGTTCAGGGCGGGCTGCGATTGGAAGTCCAGCTTGACGGGGTTCGTTCCGGGGGACAGCGTGGGGAACGGATCGGCCAACTGGCCCGAGGCGGCCTCCGTGCCGTCGGCGTTGAGGATGCGCCACGTGGCCTGGTCGCGGCAGAGGAGCCGTTGGCCTGCGCTCAGCCGCGCGGGAAAACGCACCGAGCGATCGCCGATCGTCAGGGTTGGCGCGTCCAGACAGACGCCGCCCGCGGTAGCATCGGCCGGCTTCTCCGGCGGACTAAGCTCCACGACGGCGATTTCGATCTCCAGCGACGGAGGCCCCGCCTGCCCGTCTGACGGGATGTCGGCCCGGCGGACGATCGTCCAGGCATTGTCGCGGCCATCGGCGCGCGTGATGATCCGAGGGATATCGTACTCGCGGTCGAGCCGGTTCCAGTCGATGTCTGCGCCGGCCCGACGGTCGCCGAACGGCTGACCCAAGGAGATCACGGTGACCTCGGCCCGTGCGCTGAGTCCCTGCGGCGGGGGGCAGTCGAATCCGAGCGTGTTCTGGCCCTCGGCCAGCGCCGGTAAGCGGTCGACTTGCGGCTGGAAGCGGCCGAGCAACTCGCCCCGTTCGTCGTACAGGACGCAGTCCTCCATGCTCTCCAGTTCCAGGTACTGTCCGGATTGCAGGGTCACCGGGAAGGTCACCTTGGTTGCGCCGAGTTCCAACGACGGGTTTACCAGTTCCGCACGGCGGGTGGGCAGCGAGTGGATCGGACTGACGAGGATATCGACTTCGCCCCCGGCCGGGATTTCGTTCAGCAGCAGGTTGACTTGCGAAATGTGTTGCCGATCCACCGCATTCCGGTACACGGCGTGGCTGCCGCCGCCGCCGTGGTAGGGCCACACGTAGTCGGACATCCGTTCCGCGTCGCGTTCGCGCAACAGCAGTTCCACATATCGCCAGCCGGTGAAATCCAAGTCGACGTAGTGATCGGAGGTGCAGCCGTGGTACTCGCGCGGCGAGCGGATTTGGACGTTCAGCAACGCGCCGCTGCCGTCGCCCTTGACCCACAGGCCCAGCGCCTCGCCGGGCAGCATGCTGAAATAGGGATGCTCGTAGACCGTGCCGATTTGCGCCCAAGCGCCGCGCGCACTGCCGTTGCTGTTGGCGGCGCGGAATCGCAAGCTGCGCCCGCCCGCTTTGACGTCTTGGGTCTCCAATTCAGTCCGGGCGTTGACGCCCGTCGCGTTGCTGCGGTTGTTCAGCGCGTCCAGGTCAGCAAAGTCGGCCAGCACGGTGGCCTGTGGGTCGTCGTAGGACGCGACCGAATACAGGGCCTCCAGCCGCGCTCGCAACGGTTGAGCGGCGAAGGGATTCTCGACCGTCCAGCGTTCGGAACCGTTCCCCAGACCGCTGACGCGGTGCTTGGCCAGTTGGGCCGGAGTGAACTGCCACTGGCCGGCGGCATTCAAGCGCAGCCGGAAATCCTTGCCCGGCTCGCCCACGCGCTGCAACGTGGGCTCGTCAAAGTAGCGAGCCAGGCGCATCCGCTCGTACCAGCCCAGAATGGTGAATTGTTCTTCCAGACGCGCGTTCCAGGGGCGGCTCGATACGTTCACGCCCTGGATCGACATGGGGCCGTCGATCGACAGGTTTTTGGCGCCGAAGTATTCCAATTCATCCGGAAAATGCCCGCGCGCGATGTTCGATGGTCCGCGGGGCGCCCACCATCCCAATTGCGGCTCCAACAGGTCGCTCTTGCGGAACCGCCCGGCCTGGCTGATGTGCTGGTCGTGAAACTGTTTTACCGCCCACACGGGATGGTCCCAAGCGCCAAGACGGGAATGGATCCACCAGCTGTTGTGGCCCCAGCAACTGGCCTCGGTCACGCCGCCGTGCAGACGCTGAAAGATCTTCCAGCGCATGGTGTCGATCCCAAACCGGCTGCGCATGCCCTCGGAACCGTCGAAATAGAGCATCTCCATGCCGCACTCGTTGTAGACACGGGCGATGCAGTCCGCCAGTTCGTCCGCCAAGGGGCTCTTCGGGTCGGGATAGAAGGCCAGATACCGTTGCTGCAGATAATCCACGGCCGTGCCTTCGGTGTGGGCGGCGGCCTGGGTCTTGAACGCGCCCCGCTCGCATTCCAGGAACGCGTACGGCAGCTGGCGCGAGATGGCCGAGTAGCGGATCAGTTCGCTGCCCACACGCAGGGCATTGCCGTTGCTGGAATAGCTCCAGACAATGTCGTGATTCGCGCCCGGCACCTCGTTGACATAGATCGTCTTGTCGTCCGCCGAAAGCGGCTTGGCCAGCGTGTAGCTGTTGGTTGCGATCAGGTGCGGCGAGGGCGCCGGCGTCACCCAGGAATCGTTGGTGCTGATACAGGCGGTCAGCGTGTGGATGCCCGGCTTCAGTCCGGCCGCACGGATCCGATCCGCCGTCGCTTTCATATCTGCCAGCCCGTTGGGGAAGTAGGCGGCGCGCGGCTCGTAGTGCCCCAGTGTGGTCCACCAGCCGTGCAGGTGGATGTTCGTAAAGCCGCCGCGGCGCGCCAGCTCGATCCAGGCGTCGGTGTCCTTGGCGGCCATGTCGGCGAACAGGTACGAGCCGCGGGTTTCCGCCGCGCCCATCGCCCAAGGACCGCCGCAGGGCGATTTCGGCACCGGCTCGTTTTCGGCCATCGCGCGGAGCATCGGAATCAGCTGCTCGCGCGGCCCGGCAGCCAAACCGATCCGGTGCCCGACCAAACCGTGTTCGGCGGTTGTCGAGGCGCGGAACCGCGGGGCCGGGCTGTGGAACGACGTATCGACTTCGAGCCCCAAACTGCGCAGGCACACGCCCGACGACTCGTCGGAAGCCAGGCCGGCCATGTTGCCGATGTACTCGTTCGGCGCCGGTGCGAGCTGGAAGAACGTGAACCGTTGTGCCTCGGCCACATCAACCTGGGCGGCCGTCACGGTGAAGTACTGGTCTTTCGCCTCGACCCGAATCGCAGCGCTGCCCGCGCCGCGCGGGAAATCGGCCACCAACAGCCCGTCTTCGTGCCGCAAGCGCCGAGCCTGGAAACGCTTTCCCGACGCCGACTCGACCGCCAGCACGGGGTGAGGTGCGTCGAGCAATTCACGGCCGCCGCCTTTCTCTTGCAGGGACAGAATCGTCCCGTTGTCGCCGACGACCATCGAGGCCCAGCGGGTTTCGAAGCGGACAAGTTCCTTGCCGTCGTCCTTGGCCGGGCCGACGTCCCGGTACTCGGAATCTTGCCGGCCAGCCGGATCGGCCAGCGCCAGCACCTGCTGGGCGTCCAACGCCCGCCGGTAGATGCGCACTTCGTCGATCAGTCCGTGATGGGTGGCCGATCCGGACCAGCGGCCCACTTGAATGTCGCCGCGGTGCCCGACCGGATAGTCCCACGTGGCCGAACCAACCTTCTTGCCGTTCACGTACGTCGTGATCTGGGGCCGCTGGAAGACAGCCGCCAGATGGACCCATTGTTTCATCGGCAGATCGGCCAGCAGCGGCGCGGACACCTCCGTCCACGCCTCGCCGGCCACCCCGTGCCGCTGCTCTGGGCGGCCCATGCGGAACGAGCAGGACCGGTTGCTCACGAAGATCAGGAATCCCCCCGGACTCCAGACGCCCCCGGTCAAGATGTTCGGGTACTGCCCGGTTCCCTCCCAATAGACCCAAGCCGCCACGCTCATCGCGTCGGCGCCGTCGAGTTCGGGCAGGGACGGCAGCGTGACGTAGCTGTCCGAGCCGCTAAACCGCAGCGCGGTTCCGAATTCCCCCTTGACCCAGGACACCCCGTGCAGTTCCGCCTCGCCCGCCGGATCGGCCGCGTTGGCCGAGTAGGCCCCCGCCCCTTCGTCAAACCGCCACCAGCCAAGCAAGCCGGGATCCGGCTCAGCGGCTCGCGCGTCAGTGGCGCAACAAGCGATCATACCTGCCAGGAAAATCGCAACGAACGAAATTCTTGTCTTCATCTTGTCTGTCCTTCCAGAGTCGCGTTTGGATTCCGCTCAAACGGTTTCACGAAGATGCCGTGGCACAAGCTGTCAGTATACACGACCGGACAACGACTGTGCAGAGGACAGCGTGGCATGGCCGAATTCGGAAATGACGCGGCCAGTGCGGACAGAACTTATCATTCGATACTCGATCCCACGTGAGCAGCTGACCAACGGAGACCTTTCTGCTCAGGTTGGACTCGTCGCAGAAGCTTTGTCGAGAATGCGAAGCCCCCTGGAATCCCTTCTGTCGTCCTGACGCCCCGTCGTCAAGAAGTCCGCGTCTGCTAGAATGTGAATAAGGCGTGGACTTGCTTGGGATCGTCTAGGGCATCAGGCGCGCGAGGACGTACACGCAACGGGGCGAGGTCACGCACACTTTTACGCCAGAGCGAGGTGTGCTCGGCGGGGAAACGGTACCCTTTTTCGCGCTGCAGGAGGACCGCGTATTCAGTGCGAAGAAAGACGAGGTGGTCGGCTTTCTGATGAGTTTTCACTTGACGCGAAAGGATGCCGAGGCGGTGGTCGCAGCTGTCGGCACCGCACCCTGATCTGCAAGAGGTCGATCCCTGGCTTCCCGGCGGCTCACCCTGTTCGCACCGTGAGGAGGCATCATCTGGAGACGACGATCTCCGCTCCGCGATTGTTGGGACGCGTGATGGTCAGCTGGACTTCCTCGCGGGCCAACTGCTCGGCCAGATTGGCGACGAGTTTTTGGGCCTCCTGTTCGCCTAGCAGAAGGGCAAACAGCGTCGGGCCCCAGGAACTTTGTCCCACGCCGGTCACACCCAGGGCACGGATCAGATCGACGATGCCCGACAGCCGCGGGCCGTTGTACGGTCCGCCTTGCACGGCGGCGAAACACAGGCCGGCCAGACGCCCGTAACGATAAACGCTGTCGCTGAAGCGTGCGAAGTCGGCTTCCCGGACGGCGGGCAACATCCGCAGGTGAAGCTCGTCCTGCAACTGGCGCGTGACTTCCTCGGGCACGGGCGGCAATCGGTCAAAGGCCGTTTGCTCGGCGGAGCCGGACAACCCGGCAGCCGCAGGCGGCTGAATCAGCAGGAACCGCCAGGCCTCGGGCAGCGGCAAGCGGCATTCCAGCGGCGAAATCGGCTCGCTGGGCAACTTGCCGCTTTCCACGATCAGTCCGCCTGCCGCAAATCCATAGGTGCCGACAGCGGAACGCTGGCCTCGGCCCACGCTGAGAGCCAATTCTTCCGGCGTGGGCTGGGGCCTGCCACACCAGGCGTTCAGACCTGCGGCCACGGACAGCGCCAGCTGCGTGCCCGCGCCCAAACCGGCATGCTCCGGGGCCATCGACAGGATCTCGATGCGGCAAGCGGGCTCGCGGGGCAAGCCCACGTGCTCCGTCCACCGGCGGGCGAAACCGCGGGCTCGACCTGCCCTGGGCCCTGTCGCCTGGAACTCGTCCGCCGCCGACACGCGCAAGTGGACGGCCGGTTGGTCCACCATCACGCCCGCGCCGCCGAATTGGCGCCCGGACGGCCGCCCGAACGAAAGGAGGCCGAAATGCAAACGGCACGGCGCGATCACTTCGACGCAGCGGTCGGGCGAAGGGCTCGGCGTCGTGCGGATCGGTTCGGCGGTCATGGCATCATCGGTTGGGGGAGACGCGCAGGTAGTCGATCGCCAGTTGGCTCATCGTCCGGATGCCGGCGGGCAGGGCCGCTTCGTCCAGGACGAATTGGGGCGTGTGCAGGGGATGCACCGCGCCGATGGCTTCGTTGCGGACACCCAGGAACACGAACATGCCGGGGATCTCTTGCTGGTAGTGAGCGAAATCCTCGCCCACCATCACGGGCGGCGATTCCACGACGTTGGTTTCGCCCAGCGCGCTGACCAAAGCGGGCTTCATGCGGGCAACCAATTCGGGATCGTTCCAGACGGGGGCATGGTCCCCCGAGAACTCGATCTCGGCCCGCGCGCCGTGGGCGGCGGCCGTCTGCTCGACCAGCTGCCGAAAGAGGCCGACGGCCTCGTCCCGGACAGCCTTGTCGTGCGCCCGCACAGTGCCCTCCAAAACGACCTGCTCCGGGATGATGTTCCAGACCTGCCCGCCTTGAATCACGCCGACGGAAACGACAATCGGCTGGCGAGCGTCAATCCTGCGGCTGGAAATAGTCTGGATGGCCGTGATCACGTGGGCTGCGACGACGATCGGGTCGACGCTCATCCAGGGCATGGCCGCGTGAGCCTGCTTGCCTCGCAGCCTCACGGTAAAACGATCGACGCTGGCCATCAGCCCGCCCGCTCGATAGGCCACCTGGCCGGTCGGCAGATCCGGCGCGACGTGCAGGCCGAAGATCGCGCTCACGTCCGGATCGCGGAGCACGCCCTCCTTGATCATCAGCGGCGCTCCGCCCTCTTCGCCCGCCGGCGCGCCCTCCTCGGCCGGTTGGAAGACCAGCTTGACGCTGCCCGGCAGCGACTGGCGCAGTTGGAACAGGACGCGGGCCGTGCCGAGCAGGATGGCGGTGTGAGCGTCGTGCCCACAGGCGTGCATCACGCCGGGGTTCTGCGAAGCGAACGGCAAGCCCGTGGCCTCCTGGACGGGCAGGGCGTCCATGTCCGCGCGCAGGGCTACGACCGGCGTCGAGCGGCTGCCGCGAATCAGCGCCACGACGCCGTGGCGCGCCACACCGGTCTTGATGTCGGTTATCCCGATCTCGCGGAGGGCCTCTGCCACCGTCTGCGCGGTTTTCTCTTCGCGGTTGGATCGCTCCGGGTGCGCGTGAATCTGCCGTCGCCAAAGAACCGCCTGAGGGGCCGTCTGGTCGGCCAGCTGTCTTACGGACACATTCCAATCCTCCGCGCCAAAGGCGTGGGGTTGGCCCAGAATCATGGCGGCGGCGACGAGCCCGGCTGGGATCGCAGGTTTCATACGTCGTTGTCCTTTCGTTGGCGCTTCAGTTGGTAATCAGTCTCGTTGGCGCTTGCGATCGTGGTCAGTGCTGCTGGCGCTTCGGGGTTTGATACCTTTGGCTAGCGCTTCGGATCATAGTCAGTCTGGCCGGCGATTCGGGTTTTGCCGGGCCCAGGCCCGTGCTTGGCGCCCTGCTGACTCGATTTCGCAGGCAAGGGCCGCTGTGGCTGCGGGACTCAGAAATCCCGCCGCAGATCGAACACGGTGGGGCGATCTTTGTCCACGTACCAGCGTTTCCACTGTTCGATATCGTAGCCGAAATTGACGCCGGGGTGGATAGCGACCAGCGCATTCAACACGCCTTCATTGCGCAGATTCTTGGTGATCACTTGCGGACGCCCGCCGGCGCTGAACGAGTTGCCGCCGCCGCTGGGGCCGCTGCCGAAGCCGAGATTCATCTGGCCGGGGCTGCCGCCGGGGCTCTGGACGACGAATTTGTGCTCGGTCACCAAGGCATTGATCAGCGGGAGCGTGCCAGCCGGGTCCTTGAGCGCCCCCAGGCACAACGCTGCCTGGTTGACCTTCCGGTTGTCCTTCGACTTCAACAGTCGCTCGCAGATCCGTACGGCTTGAGGCGTTCCGAAGCGAGCGAGCTGATCGAGGCAGGCTTCGCGGATATGCGGGTCGGCGTCTTCCACGGCCTGTTTGATGAACGCGGCGACCCCCGCGGGACTCTGCAGCTTGCCCAGCACTTCGATGCACAACAGCCGCAAATCCCGCTGTTCGCCGGTGTCGGCGACGATCTCGGCCAGCGCGGGCGCCGCCGCCGGATCTTTGATCGCCCGGATGGCGTCCGTTGCATCCTGCTCCTTGCCGCGCCGTTTGCTGATCGCCGTCCGCCAGATGTTGACTTTCTGCCGCCAGTCCTTGACCTGTTTTTCGTTCCGCTGAGCGACTTGCTCCAGCGCCACATCCTGCGCGATCCGCCACGCGCCACGATAACGGACGTACCCGCGGCTGAGCATCCATTCGTCGGTTTTGACCCAGTTGCCGTCTACCTTGCTGTACCCCAAACCGTAGCGTGCTTCGGCGTGCTCCGGGTCCAGTTTGAGGATCTCCTGCAGATGGAATTCGCGCTGCTGTTTCAGGCTGCGCCGCCGGCATTCTTCGGCCATCGCCCAGTGCCCGTCTACGGCCGGCGGGACCTTGGGCAACGCCTCGCGATACCACGCCAGGTCTTCGGAAACGGTCAGGACGCGGTCGACTTGCGATAACGCCAGTTTCACCGTCCCGCCGGTTTCGGTTCGGACGATGTACGATTGACGAGGGTTCTCCTGGGGGTTCAGCAACTGGCCTTCGATCTGCCCGCCGGTGACCAGCAAGAACACGGCGCCCTGCGCAGTGCGGACCGCCGCCAAGACGAACAGGCAGAGAATGGATTTCCAGACGAATCGCATGCTGACGCTCTCTGGCAAGGCCGCGGGCCGCAACGAAGCCCCGTCCACTCGAACCGCGCGCCCGCGGATCCTCCAACTTCAAGTATAGAAGGTTCGGACCGAAATGAGCAACGGATCAGCATTTGCGGCTCCTGCGGCTTGCCCCGGACCAAAAGGCGGCCGTGGAAGGAGTTGCAGCGAGGAGGATCAGGCTTGACGAACGTCGCGGAGAGGACGGAAGCAACGCTCCTGCCGCTCGTTTCGTTCCCCTCTGCCCCTAGCCCAATTGGCACACGATCCGTGTATAATCTGCACGATTGTTGACTGAGACCAACTCCACCGAGGATTCACGCCTTGTCGCAAGAACTATTCCCACCGGAATCGGACGGCGGCGACTCGCTTGTCGCCAGCTTGCGGCTGGCTTTGACTCCCGGCGTGGGGCCGGTGACGCGCAAGGCGCTGCTGGAGCGGTTCGGTTCGGCCGAAGCGGTGCTGGCGGCGCCGCCCAGCCAATTGCGCGAAGTGCCGGGAGTCGGTGTCAAGCTCGCCCGCCAGATCGTCGCCGCCAATGACGAGATCGACGCGGACAAGGAATTGCAGCTGTGCCGCGAGCACGGGGTGACGATTCTGGCCGACACGGATTCAACCTATCCGCGGCTGTTGCGCGAGATCCACAGCCCACCGGCCTTTCTGTTCGTCCACGGCGAGCTGAAACCGGAAGACGCGCTGGCCGTAGCCATCGTCGGGACTCGGCATGCCACCAGCTACGGCCGCCAAACGGCGGAACGTCTGGCGGCCGGCTTGGCGCGGGCCGGATTGACCATCGTCAGCGGCCTGGCACGGGGCATCGATGCCACCGCGCATCGCGCCGCGTTGCAGGCCGGCGGGCGAACGTTGGCCGTGCTGGGCAGCGGCGTGCTGAACGTCTATCCGCCCGAACACGGACCGCTGGCCGAAGAAATCCGCGGGCGGGGCGCTTTGCTCAGCGAGAACCCGCCGCTGAGCGAGCCCCAGGCCGGCGTGTTCCCGCAGCGCAACCGCCTGATTTCCGGGCTCTCGCTGGGCGTGATCGTGGTCGAAGCGGCCGAACGCTCCGGGGCGTTGATCTCCGCCCGGCACGCGATGGAGCAAGGTCGGGAAGTCTTTGCCGTGCCGGGCCGCGTCGACAGCCGCACCTCGCGCGGTTGCCACCGCTTGATCCGCGACGGCGCGAAACTGGTCGAATGCGTCGAGGACGTGCTGGATGAATTCGGCCCGCTGGTCGAAGCGGCGCCGCGCCCCGACGGCACGGTGATGCGCCACCCCGCCGAGTTGCAGTTGAACGAGCTGGAACTGCAGGTCCTGAACGTGATCGCCGGCGAGCCCACGAGCATCGACCAGATCGTCGCCACCAGCGGACTGCCGGTGCAGCGCGTGCTGGCCACCATCAGCGTGCTGGAAATGCGGAGCCTGATCCGCCGCGTCAGCGGCAACAGCGTGATGCGGCGGTGAAGGCGGGAAAAAAAGTCGAAAAGGGAAAGAGTCGAAAAGCCGAAGAGGGGAAAAGTCGAGAAGAGTAAGCCGGAACGGCCCGGCCGTATTCCCGCGCGGGCGCTCCGTCCACGTGTCCGCCCAGCGCGTCGCAGACCAATTGCATCCCGTAGCAGATGCCCAACACGGGAATGCCCAGCCGCAGCAGTTCCGGATCGCAGCGCGGCGCGCCCCGCTCGTACACGCTGCGGGGCCCCCGGACAAGATGATCCCTCATCCAAACCGGTTCGGCTCGTGAAAGAAAGTCCCGAAGACTAAGCCGCCAACGAAAAAAGCCCGCCGAACCATCGCGGCCGGATTCCGCAAGCCGCGGATTATAGGACGGACGGCGCCGTCCAGCAGGCCGTTGTCTGCGGGCCGAGGCGGCCGTATACTGAGGCCCGACAAGTCAAGAACGCAGCAACCACCGGAATTCGCACCGTGCAAATCCTGCTCACCAACGACGACGGCATTCATGCACCCGGCCTGGCAGCCATGGAACGCGAACTGCGCGAACTGGGCGACGTCTCCGTCGTCGCCCCGGCGCATGAACAGAGCGGCGTGGCCCATTCGATCACCTTTCTCAGCCCGCTGATCTGCCAGGAAGTGTTTGCCGGCGACCGGCAGCGCGGCTGGGCCGTCGAAGGCAGTCCGGCCGATTGCGTCAAGATCGGCGTGCATGAATTGTGCCCTCGCCGCCCAGACCTGATCGTCAGCGGCATCAATGGCGGGTTGAATGCCGGGATCAACGTGCTGTACTCGGGCACGGTCGCCGCCGCCATCGAGGGGGCCTTTTTCGGCATCACCAGCGTCGCAGTGTCGTTGGAGTTCGACGCCCACGCGCAGTTCGAGAAAGCCGCGCGACTGGCTCGGCGGATCATCGAACAGATCCTGCGGCTGAAAACGGCGGAAAGCCAACTGTACAACTTGAACATTCCCACCCTCGCCTTAGACGGCACGCCGCAGGTGAGAATTGTCCCGATGGGGGTGGAACTGTACGGAGAACGGTTCCTTAAACGGCAGGACCCGCGCGGGCGAACCTACTATTGGGCCACCGCCGATCCGGCCCCGCACCCGACGGACCGCGAAACCGACCTCACCGCGCTCAAGAAGGGCTTGGTGACGCTGACGCCGCTGCAGTACGATATGACCAAGTACCCCACGCTACGCCAGATGGAGAATTGGACGCTGTGACGGAAGGAGAATCGATGAGAACCGCATATTGCTGTGTTGGATTGTTGTTGGCTGTCCTGCTTGGTTGTGGAACGGAGATTCCGCCGGAGCCCCCGCCGGCAAGCGCGCCGGTCACGCCCGTCACGCCGGACGTTCCGGCCCCGGCACCCGGCGCGGGAGCGAGTCAGCCGGCCATGTCAGACGCGCCGCAGGAGGCCCCTCCCGCTCCGGCCGTTCCCGCGTCGCCGCCCGAGCCGGCCACGGGGCCTGAACTCGCACCTCCGGCTCAAGCCGCGCCCGCGGAACCCGCGCCCGCGGCCGACATGGAACGGGTCAAAGCCGAGAAAGGCGTGGGCGTGAAAGGCCGCAGCCTGGACCAGCACGAGGGCCTCCTCGTGACGCCCGCCAAGGCGTACTTCTCCGTCCGCGAACGCGCGGTCTTCGAGATTCAGATCCCCGGCGCGCTCAAGCTGTTTAAGGCCACCAACGGCAGCGGGCCGAAGTCGCACGAGGATTTCATGGCCCAAATCATCGACGCCAACCAGATCCAGTTGCCGGAACTGCCGGCGGGGCAGAAGTACGTTTACGACGTCGAGACGGAAGAACTGATGGTCGAACGGCCGGCGCGCTGAGCATCGTTCGAGGAATAACTGTCGCCTCGTAGAAGATCACACGGGGTGGGGGCCGATCATCACACGGAGTGTGATGGCTACTCTCGCGCATCGTCCGGGTCCACGGTGAATCCCCGGCGCGGATCGTAGTGGCTGTAGGCGCCCACGCGCCACTGGCCGTCGTCGTCCTTGTAGAAGGTCACTTCCACGTAACGCGGAATGCGGCGGTTGGTGATCAGGCCCTCGCGCGTGCTCAACACAACCACCACATTAAAATCGGCGGTGGCCATCGGCGGATTGCGCTCCGGGAAGACCTTGACCTCCAAATTGCGCTTGATGTTCACTTCGCTGAAGCGGTACAACGGCAGCTCGGCGGCCGCCTGACTGCGCACCGCCGGGGTCTTCGGGTAGGCATACTCCAACGCCTCGTTCACCTGGTTGCGTTCCACCAAGTCAGCGATGTCGAACAGCGTGTGCGTCACCTGCTCGCGGTCCGTGACGACAAATCGTTCGACGAGCACCGCGCCGATGGTCAAGAGAATCGCCGCGACGATTGCGGCCAGCAGCCATTTCGAGCCCGTTCGCAGCCAGCCGCCCGCCAGGATGACGGTCGTCAAGCTGCCGATCAGCAACGCGGGAAGCGGATTTTCCAGAATCGTGGTCATGAGCGGAGCAAGCGGGTTTAGGGGTCAGGGTTCGAGATGCGAGATGCGAGATGCGAGATGCGGGATTCGGGATTCGGCGTTTCGGATTCGCGGATCAAGGATCGGGTGCCAGTGCTCGGAGGCCGGCAATCTGAGATCTGAAATCTTAAATCTTAGATTTGAACTCTTGAGACCGGAAACTCGAAATCCCCAATTCTCACTTTGCCTTCACCAGCGGATGGAATCATTGCCTCACAGCGGCCGTTCGGCCACGCGTACCTGCAACGTCAGATTCTGCCCGCTGCGGATCAGCTCGACTTGGGCCAGGGAGCCGATGTCGGTCATCGCCACCATGCGGATCAGGTCCGCCGACTTGCCGACTGCCTTGCCATTCCATCGGATCACGACGTCCCCCATGCGGAGCCCGGAATCTTTCGCAGGGGACGGCACGTGTGGATCGTCGACCACCATGACCACGACGGCGCCGGTCGCTGCCGGCAGACCCAGGCGGCGGGCTGCTGCTTCGGTAACGTCGTCTAGTTGGACGCCCAGCCAGCCGCGCGCCAAGCGCCCGTTGGCCTTGAGCCGTTCGTACACGAGTTTCGCCACGCTGCTGGGAACGGCAAAACTGACGCCCCGGTAGGAATCGCCAACGATCGCCGTATTGATGCCGATCACGCGGCCCTGGGCGTCGACGAGCGGCCCGCCGCTGTTGCCCGGATTGACGGCGGCGTCGGTTTGCAGAAAGTCTTGATAGACGTCGCCGGCCAGGTTGCCGCGGTGTTTGGCGCTGATGATGCCCAGCGTGATGCTGCTCTGCAGGCCGAACGGGCTGCCGACCGCCCAGACCAACGCGCCCACCTCCAACTCTTCGCTGTCGCCCCAGGGCGCCGCGATCAAACCGTCGGCGCTGATTTTCAGGACGGCCACGTCGGTGGCCGCGTCGGCGCCGACGATGCGCGCCGGCAGCACGCGCCCGTCGTTCAGCGCGACCTCGATCTCGGCGGCGGCATGCACGACGTGCGAGTTGGTGACGATGTACCCTTGCGGGTCGACGATCACCCCGGAACCTTGTCCGCGCGAGGACTCGATGGGGGGGCCGTACAGCTGGGCCAATTCTTTGGGTTCCGGCTGCGAACGGAGACTGCTCACGTCAATGTGGACGACGCTCGGCCCCACCTTCTGCGAGATCAATTGGCTGGCCTTGGAGAGGCCGGTCAAGTGCAGGTTTTCCAAGGCCCGGGCCGCCACGTCGTACTCCGCCCGCTGCCGACCTCGCGTCATCGCGTATTGGTACCGTTCCAGCAGGTACGGCACCAGGTACTGAAGCGCGATGAGAATCCCCA